>OGCO01000234.1_pt1 | contig 93133 bp, 83 predicted proteins | sample 1570171 | NCBI WGS metagenome assembly OGCO01 (sample SAMEA4370583, study PRJEB24528) | human gut metagenome
GGCTGTACCTCCTGAAATGAAAATGCTCTAAGTGACTGCTTCACTAACCATGACATAAACCATGATTAAGAAGTCACTTAGAGCATACATCTCCCGCCGCCTGTTTGAATACTTTATATTGCCGCAGGGCAATGCTCTCTGGATTCTCCTGTTCTATGGACTGAAAGAGCAGATCCAAGGGGGAGAGATGCTCCTCATCCTCTTCTCTTACTTCTGCGTATTCCAACACACGCATGACCATGGAAAAATTTTGTTCCTGCTCTGGCGCTTCCTGAAAGAGCATCAGGATGATGGCTTGTAGCAGGGCCGTCTCCGCTTTTGTCCAAAACGGGTCCGCCTCGTGGCTACCCTTCGGCGTCGTCGCCTGTATGAGGGTGTTGACCAGTTTCAATGCATCTTTCTCATCCCGCAGATAACGAAAGGGATTGTATCCATCGGACTGGCTCAGATCCACCAAGTTCAGCACGCGGATGTCATATCCCTGGCGTTTCAGGTGGCCGCCGGTGGCCGTCAGGACCTCCATTTTGGGGTCTGTGATGACATAGTTGGTGTTGGCTTCCAGGATATTCGGCTTGACATATCCTCTCGTCTTGGCCGCGCCGCTGCCGCCGATGACCAGCACATTCAAAGAGCGCCGGTGCCGATGGGTGTCCAGGCCCAGGCGAACATGCTTCGTGAGGATCTTGTTCTGCTTCTGGCGGAACATGGCATTGACTTGCCTGGGGGACCCCCAGGTGGCGGAGCCGTGTTCTTCCCCTTCCCTCGTCCGGCCCCGGTCAGCATAGTACAGACACAGGGCCATTCCATACGCTCCCGTACAAGCTAAGAGCGTAAGCAGACTTTTCTCCGTCCATCGTAGACAGAATGGATGCTCCAACGCCGCAGTTAAGCCTGCCAAAAGTTCCGGCAAACCATTTCCCAGCAAGGGCGCCAGAATCAGCGCAAACCAGACAACCGGGAGATAGAGGAAGAGGCCAAGCAAGACCTCCCCCGTCTTCGATGTTTGTTTCAGCAGCTTTCTCCTCTCTTACTTCGTTCGGTCGGGGCGGATACGTTGGCGTGTTTTCGACTTGGTGGGCGCAGATGCTTGTTTCGTATCCAGCTGTGCCCGATAGTCCTTGAGCTTTGCTTCCACGGAAGGCCGCTCAGAAATCGTCATCCCAGTCCGTGCTTCGTTGGAGTTCCTCGATCTGTCTCTGGTACCGCGCGAGTCTCGTCCCGACCGAGTGTCTTTTTTTGATGGCACCTCCTGTTCTTTCTCTCCTGATTTTTCCGTATCCGGGTGGTACATGATTCGCTCGAAAATCAGATTGGCCCGGTCGATCTCCGTCACTGGTAGAATCACATCGATCACTTTTCCGTGCCTGTCTTGATCTCGGATAGCAGAAAACAAGAGCTTTTGCTTTCCCGCTCGTTTTTTGAACTGCTGGTACTGCTCCGGTGTCATGGTAAATCGGCGGACATCTCTTGTCTCCTTCAACATCTTAACCAGGTTTACCTTACCGGAAATGGTCTTATGGTTCCTGGCCAGGGCCATCGTCAGGGCCAGGGTATTTTTCAGAGCAGATCCGCTCAGCCGAACTGCTACCTCACAGCCGGTGAGCATCATGCGGACGGTCTGGTCTGCTGCTTCACCGCCGCCTACGTTCATGGGTTCTTCCCTCCTTCGAGATTCCTTCGGTCCGTTGCACGTCTCGCTCCATTTGAGGAATCCTATTCTGAATTTCTTGGCAGAGCTGGACCGTTCGTCTCAAGCTCCGGATCTCCCGGTTCACTTCCGCAAGCCGGTCATATAGGGCTATCTTTTCTGTTAAGAGCTGCGCTTTCGGCACACCGCATCGTTCCAGCTGTTCCACCGCTGCCAAATAGCGGGCAAACTCCACTTCCATCCCGGAGACGCCAGCTTCATAGAGCTGTTTGGTAGGAGCCAAGGCTTCCGCATCTGCCAAGGCTGAATATAGCGCTTGCTTCTTCTTTCTCTGCACAGAGAGGATCGTTCGTTGCTTCATTTGTTTGGCCAGCGCATCCTCTGTGCGGCTTTGAAAATCACTCAGCTCTTCCGGTGTCGAGATTTGATTTGTCCGTAAGAAATCAAAGGCTTGCTGATAATGGGTAAACTGCATCACCTCTTTCTTCAAGTGTGCTGTCATGCGAGGTGGATACTGCCGCTGCTCGATCTTACCCAGCAGATAGAGATAGTGGACATACAGCGCCAGCAGCCCTGTGTATTTTGGGTGCTTCTGATAGGGTGTGTACTTGGGCCGTTTGATCACCGCAGGACGCCGTCCGGCTTCGATCTCCTCCCAGTTGCCCTGGATAGCTGCTCGGATCCCTTCTTCCGAAAAGCGGGCATCCCGTCGCCCTGGATATTGAAACCGCTCCTGTCCCCGGAGACGGAACCCCAATCGGTTTCCATGCCGGATTTCATACCCCCGATGCTCCATGAGCAGGAAAAAGTGACCCAGGTCGTTGGCATCCTGTATTGCTTCCCGAAGGTCCGCTTCCAGCATAGATCGAAAGGTCGGCTGCTCTTTGGACTGGCGCAGCCACTCTATATAACTAAGGGACCTCGGTCCCTGCCCTTCTAAGACGATGGACAGGGCATGCTCCTGGCAGAGACGGTCTGAGACAGCTCGAATTTTCTGATAATAGCTTCTGGCGTTGCTGTGATATTTTTCTCCAGTCTCCACGCTGACAGAGTTGAACAGGAGATGTGAGTGGATGTGCCCTCGGTCCACGTGGGTTCCAATGACCACTTCATAACCAGATAAGTGCTCCCGTGCAAATTCCTTTGCAATGGACAGAGCAAGCTCTGGGGTCACTTCACCTGGTTGAAACGATTGGATCATGTGATAATACTGAACGCCACCCTCTTTTCCTACCGCTCGTTTGGTCGCCAGCATCTCCCGGTACTCCAAACCAGGGTCGCAGTTCTGGTGGGCCGTAAGGATCTTGTCATCTGTTTTATCTCCGTTGAGGACGTAGCGTATCCCCACATCCAGTCGCGCTTTTCTGGCCAAAATCTTCGTGATCGCCACTACCCTTCCACCACACGATAGAGCAACTCATAAACTTGTCGAAGAAGATACAGCCCTTGTTTGGCATCCTCCGGCCTGGCGATCCCGGCGTTGACACTGCGGGCGATCTGATTGATGTTGTTCCCGATGTGATGGATCTCTGTGCGGAGGTCTTTGATCTCCTGCGTCGGGCGGGCCTTGATCTCCGCACCCAAGATCAGGCGGCGTAAATAGGCTGTTTTTGAAAGGCCGCAGCGCCGGGCATCACACTCCAACTGTGCCTGTTCCTCAGAGGACAGGCGCAGGCAGAGTTCATACTTTCTGTGCATCTACTCTCCCTTCTGCGGCACCTCGCCGCTGAAATTTCTGCCTTTGGCGGCATACGGGGACAGGGGTTTCCCCTGCAAGCGTGCAAAAGATATCTTTGCGCTATGCTTGCGCCAACGCCGCCGATGGCAGCGTTGGCTTCCGTCCCATTGAAACAAAGTTTTTTGACTGTATCGATTAAGGAGATTTTCATGGAACACCTATCTCTTATTTACAACGAGCTGCGTGCTCTTGGCATCACACCAAATTACAAAGGTTATCAGCAAGCTGTCTGTGCTGTTCAGCTTTCCCTAGAGGACGAGCAAAGATTAACTCATATCTGCAAAGAGATCTACCACCCTACTGCTCAATTATTTGGCTGTTGTCATACTTCTGTTGAGCGTAATCTCCGAACGATTTGCCACCGTGCATGGAATGTATGTCGCACGCACTTGCAAGAACTCGCGGGGTATGAATTGACTGCTCCCCCAACAGTTTCTACCTTTCTCGCTATCCTCGTGTCTTATATCCAGCGCATCGAGTCAGTAGAGGAAAACTAAGATCGTCAATATTTCTCTGTTTCACCGGCCAGCGCTTTCTCGATCCTCTCTTTCGCAAGGGAAGCATAGGCATCGCTGACTTCGATGCCTGTGGCAGAATATCCCTCCAGCAGTGCAGCCAAGATCGTGCTACCGGAACCGGCGAAGGGATCCAGGAGATGACCACCCGGCTCGACGATCTTGACCACATCTCGCATGAGCTGCAAGGGTTTCTCTGTTAGGTGGATGCGGCGCTGCGGGTTTCCATACTGGAACACACCCGGCAAACAGGGCACCGGGCGGCTGATGGGCATATCCCCGTTGGAACCCCAGACGATATATTCCGCCTGCTGACGGAACCGCCCTTTCTGGGGACGGCTGTTTCCCTTGTCCCAGACTGCCGTTCCACGCCAGATCCATCCGGCCCATTGCAAAGCATCTGAGGCTGCGGGGAGTTGCCGCCAATCGATGAACATACACACCGGCGCACCGGGCTTGCATACTTTTCTGGCTTCATACAGCCACTCTGCCACCCAGCGGGTCCAAGAGCGTTGATCTTTGGCGTCGCCCTCGAAGGGCGGCGGTGCGTTCTCTCCCATGCTGGAATACTTCCTGGCCGTAGACCGGTTCTTCTCCGCCTGGGTGCGTCCCCCGGAAGCGTAAGGCGGGTCAGTGATGACGGCATCAAAGGTATTGGGCGCAAAGCTCCCCAACACCTTCAATGCGTCGCCGTGGATCAACTGCCAGGTCTGGTTATCGTTCATGGACATTCCTCGCTTTCTTTTTTTGTGTTTGTTCTTTAGGATGAGACAGCTCAGTTTCCACATACTCGCTCAGTACGGACAGTGCCTCCCCATAGCTGCTGCATTCATTTAATACTCGATCCCACATCTCTTTGGCTTCGCCCGCCATACCGTTTCGTTGGAGGACCCGGCTGGCCGTTGTGAGTAGATGAAAAATATTTCCGTCCTGCCCCACCAAGGAAAAGGATGGGCGTTTCTGCTCCATTTCTTCTCGCATAGATCTACTCACTCCTCCAGTAACAGTAGGCCGCCGATTTCTTCTAAATAGTGCAACATAGCTTTGGCCTGGGCTTCCAAGTCCCCTTTCGGTAGAGCACAATCCTTCCCCGTGCTGCGGATCACATTGTTTTGTAGAAACCAGAGATAAGTCTCGGTATCCGGAAATTCTGTCGGGTCAAAGATCTGGTCCCGCAGGCTGTTCAGGATCTCCACTGCTGTTCCTTCATAGATGACGCTGTCTATCTGAATTTTCATGCTTTATCGCTCCTTTTTATTGGATCGTTTTTTCTTTTGATTGGCCGGATAGCTGTCTTTGTCATACCGCCACGCCCGGTCCCCTTCCAAATTGGCCAGCAGATGGTTCCGCGTGTTTTTGAACTCTCTACCATTTAATCCCAGGCGGACCAGCCAAGTGCGAAAGGTGAACAGTTCGTTATCACTCTGTGTCTTTCGCATGACCGTACTGCGCTGGGCGATGGCCTGGGCTGAGATGGCCAAACACAGGTTGATGTAAGCTGCTGCCCGGCCCGCGTGAAGCGTCGAGTTGAAACAGCGCCACTCCACGGTGCCCCGGTAAAAGACGGAGTGGAGATTCAAGGCATAGTAGCGCGTCCAGTTATAATGCTCTCGCCTCCCCACGTCTCCCTCGTACCAAATCTCTTCCAGTGCAGTCAAATTTTTTGTCTCATCTGAAGAGAGCCTGCGTGCTTTCCGCAACATCGGTTCCCGCACTTTTTGGCAGTATTGAGACACTCTGGACTCGTTCACTTTTAGCGCTTTGAAGAGCATATCTTCTTTTGAATACATGATACCAATGAGATTTTTCAGGCTCTGGCGGTTATGGTTCGACGCATCCACATGAACATGAAGGCCACAGGAGGAATTTACCTTCGCCCCTACCTGACGGACTCGACGCACGCATTCCTGAAACTTTGGTAGTTCTGGATAGGTCAGCTTGGGAGAAACCATTTCTACACGATACATACGATCTCCTGTGGGAAGATAGCGATTCCCTACTTTTTGCTCTCCTCGGATACTGGTATCACTCATAATCTTCCAGGTCTTTCCCTCCGTATCTGGAACAGCCCAACTATCATATACCCCACCGCTATACACTGCCTCTGTCCCAAAGTAGTCCGCCAAGGCTCTGGCCGCTTGCTCTCGTGTGATCCCCGTCATTTCGACCTCGACCCCAAAGCACTGGTCTTTGAGACCAATCATAAGCTACTTCTCATCTCCCAGATCAGACCCGTCCCTCTCCTTCCTTCTCTGCCTTGTGCTTTCTGGGTGACAGGAATTCCACGTCGCGTGCCCGGATGAAGAAGCCTGGCTGCTCTGTTTCCTCCTTGGTGGGGACCGTCTCAAAATCCCCGACCGCCGCCAAACGGCAGCCCTTCCAGGCAAAGTCCACGCAGCGTTCAGCCAGACGGCCATGGGCCTTGATGGAGATAAAGTCGGTGATCTGATTGCCATCCTTATCCCGGTAGATCCGGTCCGAAGCGATCCGCAGGATGACATAAGGGACGCCTGTCGTTTCACTTTTTTTCAGTTCGATGTCATTGGTCAGATTGCCAATTGCAGTAATTTTCAACATAATCGTTGTCCTCCTAAATGATCTTGATGGGAGAAAGGCGGCCCTCCCAGATAGGAGAGCCGCCCGTCCTTTACTTATTCCAAGTTTCGTTTTTCCCCAGCACTGCAGTGTGAGCGTTGGCAGATTCCATGACTTCATAATAGGCCCAGTGGCGCTTGCTCAGGTCATGGAAGGTATTGAGCTGACGCAGGTGTTCCTGGACATACACTTCGTCTGCGCTTCGGCCCAGCAGACGGTTGGTCAGCGTAACCACTTCTGCACGGGTGATCTGGCGGCTGGGATGGAAAGAACCATCTTCATACCCGTTGACCCAGCCATACTTGGCAGCTGCCTGGATATAACTGGCGGCCCAGTCTCCTTCGCTGACATCGTCAAAGCTCTTGTACTTCTCCATGATCTCAGCAGAGCCGTCCCCATATACCTCGAAGAAACGGACAGCCAGGGCCGTATACTCTGCGCGGGTGATTGCGTCATCCGGGGCAAAAGTAGTCTTGGTCTTGCCATAAGCAACACCGTGGTTATTCAGGTACTTCACATAGCCGGAATACCAGGCATGGGCAGGAATATCATCGAACTTGGTCCTTGCCACCGTGGAGATGTTGTCCCCGTTTTTCTCTGCCAGCAGGCGGGCAAAGATCGTCGCAGCCTCCGCACGAGTCATGCCTCGTTCCGGTCCAAAGCTACCATCTGGGTAGCCCTCGATGTAAATGCCATGCCGTTCTGTCTGGGCAATCTCAGGAACTGTAACCTGACCTTTTTGGTCTGTCTTATCTCGGTAGCTCTGCTCCAAATCTCCCTTGACGATCACCGTCAGATTCTTCTGAGGCACCTTCTTGTGGTCCGTGACCGTTACCGTGATATGATGCTTCTGATCCATGTCGGTCCCATCCGGGAGCTGGACTGTGATGTGGCCGGTCTTCCCAATGGTCACGATCGCATGGGGAACGGGTCTTCCCGTCTCTGTGCGCTCCACTTTGACCGTCAGCGTCCAACGCTCCCCATCGGCATCTTCATATCCACCTGTGGCCTTGCCATCCTCGTTGGTCTCGCCAGAGCCACCGGGCACCGTGATCTGGCCCGCTTTGTCTGTCTTTACAGAGACATAGTTGTCATTATGATCGGTCACAGCAATCGGCATCGCCACGACCGGAGACTTGTCCTTCACCAGCTGTACCGTAACAGTTGTCTGGTCCGCATAGTCCAGCAGTCTGCCACTGGGAAGGCGGATGGAGATCGTATCGTCTTGGGAAAGGCTGACTCTGGCATTGGCAACAGGTGCCTTCGTATCAGTATCTGTAACGGTCACCAGATAACCACCCACAATGGCCTCGCCGTTGCTGTCTGTCGTTGCTTCGTTTCTGATCTTCTCCATGGGTTGTGTGTCTAAAGTTTCCCCACACTCCTGGCACTCTTTGTGCTTGCTGCCCTCGGTGTCGGTGGTAGGCTGCCGGTCGATGATCCAGTCACCGGGCTTATGACCGGTGGCCTTGGTGTAGCCATCCTGATAAGTATCGCCGCAGCGGGTGCAGGTATGGATGGTATAGCCCATCTCCGTACAAGTAGGCTGGATCACTTCTACCTTGTAGTCATGGCCGCTGGCAGCGTTGCCCTCCAGCCGGTGATACCCGCAGCGGATGCAGCGGTATTCCATCATGCCCTCGCCGGTACAGGTCGCATTGGTGACCAGAGTACCCTTATCCCAGGTATGCCCCAGCGCTTCCGTGGCATCCGTCACAAAGGCAGAGCCACAGCCCTCGCAGCGGTGGATGGTCTTGCCGCCTGCTTCACAAGTGGCGGGAATGACCGTTGCTTCATAGTTGTGCGGGAGTGCTGCTGTCATATCCGTGATATGGCGGTCCCCGCAGGCAATGCACTCCTTGACGGTGTAACCCGGCATAGTGCAGGTCGCTGCTACAGTATGGACCGCATAGTTATGTTCCCCCTTAGGGGTATCCGTCTGCTTCATCTGGCCGCAGCGGGAACAGACTTCCAACAGCTTGCCATCGCTCTCGCAGGTGGCGTCCCGCAGAACGATGCCCTGCCAGGCGTGGCCCAGGGAATCCACATAGTCCCGCTTCTCGATTTTTCCACAAGCGGTACAAAGATAGCGGTCATATCCTAACGTGGTACAGCTGGGCTTGACAGATTCCAGTAGGATGAACTTATGATTTTTTCCACAGCCTTTCTCAGTGCAGCAGTCCCCCTTGCAGTCCTTGTCCTGACAACCACAGTCTGGATTGCCGCAGCCACAGGCACAGCTACCATTTTCTTTGGTGCCCTGCTCTCGCAGCCAAACATAAGCTACGCCGTTTTCCGTCATCTCTTGGCCCTTGTAGGTGTAAGTGATGGCGTAATAGACCGTATACTGACCGGCTTCTGTATAATTGGGAGCGCTGGACAGAGTGCAAGCATCTGCACTGTTGCCATAGCGGATGGTCGCCCGGACACCGGACTCGGAGAGATCGGTCACAGAAATAGTATGAGGCTTGCCGTCTGCCACGCCGTAATAACTGGCCACGACCGCTTTCGCGGTGGTGTAGGTATAGCTGGCGTAATCACACTGGCGGCACTTTTCCACGCGGACAAAGCGGCCATTGGCGGGCTGCGATAAGATTTCTGTCTCCATCTCATGGCGCACCAGCTTAGAGGACTTGGTATGATTTGTACCGTAGCAGAAGCAGCAGTAGGTCCCGCCGGTGGTGGTAACGGTGTGGTACTGGCTGTCCGCATAGGTGTAAGTCAGCGTCTCCTCCAAGTTTTCCGTGAACTTTGCGTCACAGTCATGGAGCCAATAGACGTTCTTGAGATAGCCGTAATCCGACTTGCCACGGTTGGTATTGATGCCGCCGCAAGTCTCACAAATCGCCTTGGTGAAGTGATATCCGGTGTAGTAGGCGTCCTGACCGGGCGTGCCATTCAGCAGAATGCCCTTGCCCTGACCGTCTGACAAAGTGCCATCCGAAAATTGGACGTTCCGGCTCATAGCAGTCTTTCCATCCTTCGTGTACTCCGGGGTACGGAAGGTCAGGAAAGAAGTTTGCTTGTTGCAGTCGCCGCATCGGAACGTCTCGTGGGTCACAACGGCGTTGGCGTCTAATTCGTTGGTGCGGTCGTTGGCGCTGAGCCAGTGTTCTGCCGGGTCATGGTAGCTGTTTTGTTGGGCGGCGAAGGCCGTTGGAATCAAGCTGAAGCACAGCACAACAGCCAACAGCAGAGCTAATGCTCGGCGGGAATGGGAATGCTCTTTCATCGTTCATGTTCCTCCTGATTTTTTCTTTGGATTGATTGGGACGATCTCTGTGTTCTCACCTCTTTCTACGGCAGAAGGTTCCCTGAAAATTTCTCTAGGAACGCAAAAAGCCGCCCAAAACATCCGAATCTGTTCGGGTGCTTTGGGCAGCTCTCTTCTGCCAGTTCTATTGATTTTTCGCTTACTGGGGCCTTCGCGTGCCGGGGCCATACAGGTCATGGCCGACCAAAGCGCTATAATAGCTGTCCATGGTAACGGGTGCATTATAGAGGGCGGCCAGTAAGTATTTTTTGATGTTGCGGATTTGTGTGGTGTTCTCCTCCATGCGGTCCAGGATATACTCGATGTGCTCCGCGTTAAGTTTCAGAAAACGGGAGCGCACCACATCCGCCGGATGATCGTCTCCGGCTATGCGAATCATCTCCCGTTTGGAGCAGACGGTATCGATGATGAGTTCTACCAACTCATCCAGCCTACTTTTGTCGATGCCGGAGGACTGTGACAAAGCATTGTAGCAAATGTTGTCTAAAATCAGTTCTCGATACGTCTCCCTCCGTCTCATCTCATCCTGTCCTGTCCGTCGGTTTCTTTGGGAAGGGGATGGGATAGGATGAGATCGTTCTGTACTTGGTGTATCTGTATTGAATCTATCTATATTTAATTGCTGCCGGTTTTCCGGACACGGGAGATCCATATCCGGGTTTTCCGTATGTGGCTTCCCCGTATCTGGTTCTCCCTGCTCCGGCTGGTCTTGCCCTGGCTTTTGCGGCGTTTCATAGATGACGTATTCCACATCTGTGATCTTCCCCTTTTTGTCCCGCAGGCGATTGCGGACAATGTAGCCTGCTTTCTCTAATTCTTTAAGGGCAGAGCCGATGCTGTCCGTTCCCTCTTTACAGATGGCGGCCAGGCCCCTGGTGGTGTAGTTCCAATCCTCTGGGAGTGACAGCATCAGGGACAGCAAGCCCTTAGACTTGAGGGACAGCGCCTGGTTTCGTAGATGATGGTTGGACATGACAGTATAATCTTTGGTTTTTTCAATGCGAAATACAGCCATAATACACTCCTCCTTTTCCTAAAAATTTTTCTAAGAAATTATCGTCCTCGTTCAGGAGATCTTCTTTTTTGCAGGTACTCGTTCCAGTCCTTTCCGCTGCGGGGTTCCTCCACCGTAACAGCATAGCCTTGCTCCGCGTATTGTTCCTTGAGCCGTCGAGTTGTCTCTCGTCCCGGTGCATCCGCATCCAGGCACAAAACGATTCTGCGGATTTTTGGATGCGCTTGCAGATAGTTCTTCAAGGCTCCTTCGTATAGACCACAAAGCGCCAAAGCGTTTGACGTATGACGATGGAGCGTGAGGTAGCTCATAAGGTCGATCGGAGCCTCAAACACCCGCACCTCATCCAACCTGGGATCATGTGGGATAGAGAAGCCGACATTCTTATCGCTGCCCGTCACATCTCCCCGAAAGCCTTTGCCGTCCCGGTCGTAGGTCCCTCGCAAGCCTGCGTATTTTGCTTGGCCTATGCTGTCTCTTCCCACGAACACGCAGTTGTGGTGAATGGCATCCTCATATAACAGTCCGCTGTTCATAAACTGCCGAATCACCTGTGGGGCGATACCGCGCTTACGAAGGTAGGCAAATACCCTGCGGTCATCCTCGTTTCGGGGCGGAAGAGTAAAGGCTTTTGGCGGTTCATCTCGTTTCTCAAAAGGCATTGTTTTCACGGGAGAGTCTCTGGCCTTGCCTTGGAAGTTCAGGATGTACTCCACAGCTTCCGGAAAATTTTTGCCGTGGAACTGCTGCAGGAAGGTGATCGCATCCCCGCCGATATTCTGGGAATAGCGAAACCAGGTGCGCCGCTCCTTAATCCGTAGGCTGTCCATCTCTGCCGTGGTATGGTATCTGCCGATTTGCCGTACTTGATAGCCCAGATGGGTCAGCAGCTCCGGTAGGTCCGTTTCCCGAACAATCTGCATTTCTGCGTCGCTGAAACGATTGTTAATCCTAGTTGATAGCATGGGTTCCTCCCTTCTTCATGAAATGAAAAAAGCCGGTTATGGCATCCGAAAAATTCGGATGCCATAACCGGCTTGGTCCTAAATCGTGTGCTTAATGGTTTGAAGAAAAAGATGCCATCTTTAGGGGAAGGTGACAAAAATACCTTGATAACCTTGGCAAATATGCCGTGGCATCTTTTTTATCCGTTATTTTGATGACGCGAGAATCGCATCACAAAAAATGCGTTTTTCTAACTTTTTCGGGTCAAAAACGGCGTTTATATGCAAAAATTCCGCACTTTCGTGCGGAATTTTTTAGATGGCATCTTTTTATCAATGCAACGTGGAGCTGCTGGGCGGATTTGAACCGCCGACCTCATCCTTACCAAGGATGCGCTCTACCGACTGAGCTACAGCAGCAAATATGGCGACGCGGAAGGGACTTGAACCCTCGACCTCCGGCGTGACAGGCCGGCGTTCTAACCAACTGAACTACCGCGCCAAATGGGTGGTGGGAACAACAGGGCTCGAACCTGTGACCCCATGCTTGTAAGGCATGTGCTCTCCCAGCTGAGCTATGCTCCCGATGAACTTTTGTCCTTGTTTGGTGGACTCCGTTTCGGCCGCACCGCTCAAGCAACGTAGCCTATTATATCCAAGACTTACCGCTTTGTCAATAGGTTTTTTCAAAAAAATCAGATTTTTTTGAAACTTGTTTTTCCACCCATTTTTTGGCTGAAATCGCTCTGTTCTCGTCCCCTTAAAGGGATGCGGCCAGGGCTTCCAGCTCGTCCTTCTCAAAGACGTGGACGGCGTCGCAAAACTGGCAGGTCATCTCGGCGCGGCCCTGCTCGCGGATGAGGTCGGTAAGCTCCTGCTTGCCCATGCTGATCAGGGCGCGGCGCATCCGGTCCCGGCTGCAATAGCAGCGGTACTCCACGGGGACGGTCTCCAGAAGCTCCAGGTCGAAGTCGGCCAGGACCAGGCGCAGCAGCGCCTCGGCGCTGAGACCCTGGCTGAGCTGGGTGGTCACCTGGCCCGCGCGGGCAATGCCGGCCTCGATCTTGTCGATGTCCTCATCGGTGGCACCGGGGAGAAGCTGGATGAGGTAGCCGCCGGCCACAGCCACGGAGAGGTCCTTGTCCACCAGGACGCCCAGGGCGCAGGCGGTGGGGATCTGCTCGCTCTCGGCAAAGTAGGCCGTGATGTCCTCGGCGATCTCGCCGGAGACCAGGGGGATGGTGCCCACATAGGGCTCCTTGAGCTTTAAGTCTTTAATGACGGTCATGGAGCCGTTGGTGCCCACGGCGGTGCCCACGTCCAGCTTGGCGGGCCCCTTCAGAGGCAGCTCGACCTGACCGTTCTGGACGTAGCCGCGGACATTGCCGTCGCTGTCGGACACGGCCAAAATGCTGCCCAGCGGGCCGCCGCCGTTGATGCGGAGGGTCACGGAGCCGTCCTTCTCTTTGATCTGCTGGCCCATCATGGAGGCAGCCATCAGGGTGCGGCCCAGGGCGGCAGTGGCCACGGGCAGGGTCTTGTGGATCTCGCGGGCCCGCTCTACAATGCCCTTGGCCTGGATGGTCATGGCTTTGATGGGGGCGTCCTTGGCGATCATTCTAATTATCGTATCCATATTGCTCTCATATCCTCGTTTCGTGTTATCGCATGTGTTCAATGGCTTCCTCCGGCTTGCGGGCGGTAAAGAAGACCCGCGCCTCCCCGGCCTGGGGGGCGTCCAGGCGGCGGTCGCCATAGGTGTGAATGTCAAGAAAGCCCGCTTGACGCAGGGCTTCCGTCAGGGTCTCGATGGAATAGGCCCGCTCCTCGTGGACCTCGGTGGAGCGGTACCAGGCCTCCCCTTCCCGCTGGAAGACGTCCATGCCATAGGTGCAGATCGCTTCTTCCGGGTCATACTCCGTGCGCCAGACGCAGTAGGCATCGTCGGTCTCATCCAAAAACAAGCCGCCGTCCAGACTCTGCAAGTGCTCTGGGGTGTGCACATCAAAGATAAAGAGGCCCCCGGCCTCTAAGAACAGCCAGACGCGGCGGAGGGCCTGTTGGAGGCGGTCCGGCTCCGTCACGTGGTTCACACTGTCCAACAGGCAGACGCAGGCGTCGACGGTCCCGTAGAGGTCCAGCTCCTCCATGCTCTGGCAGAGGAAAATGGGGGCTTCCCCCTCCCCTTCCAGGGATTTCTCCGCGGCCACGGCCAGCATTTCCGGGGAAAAGTCTACGCCGATCACTTCATAGCCCCGCTCGGCCAATAAAAAAGACATGGTGCCTGTGCCGCAGGCCAGGTCCAGGACCGTGTGGAACGGCTCCCCATGGACCGGACGGGGAGAGCCGGCGAAGAGGGCCTCGATAAAATCTGCCCAGGCGGGGTAATCGACATCCGCGGTCATGTCGTCGTAGCAGGCAGCCAGGGCGTCGTAGGTCTCTTCTTCGCCCAGGGGCAGGTCGCCGAAAGGTTCATGCTTCTGTGTCACGGTGCTTCTTCTCCTCCCAGATGGGGTCCAGGCGGGGCAGGATGGTCTGGTAGCCGTCTGCGCCGTATTGCAGGCAGCGGTTGACCCGGCTGATGGTGGCGCTGCTGGCCCCGGTGTGCTTGAGGATATCCTGGTAGATCATCCCCTCCCGCAGGTACATGGCCACCTCGATCCGCTGGCCCATGGCCTTGAGCTCGGTGACGGTGCATAGGTCCTCCATGAACTTGCGGCACTCCTCCACCGATTTTAACTGCAAGAGGCTCTCGTAGAGCAGCTCGTAGTCTTCCTTGGGTGTTTTCTTCATGGGAACACCACTCCTTTGTCTTATCTGCTTTCATATTTTAGCAAGTTAAATCATGAATGTAAAGGGGAACTTTCCGCGATTTTGACAAAAATCTGGGAATCCATGAAATTTTTCTACTTCACCCTTGCATCTTGAAATACAGAGTATTATAATGAGTTGTATTTTCGGGGGCACTTCCCCACCGCCGAAAGAAACAAGACAAACAATTTATCTTCTTATTATAATAGGAGGGGTTCCTGTGGTAAAAGCGATCGTCGGCGCCAACTGGGGCGACGAAGGCAAAGGGAAAATCACCGATCTGCTGGCGGAGACGTCAGATATCGTCGTCCGCTTCCAAGGCGGCGCCAATGCGGGGCATACCATCATCAATGATTATGGCCGCTTCGCCCTGCACACCCTGCCTTCAGGCGTGTTCTACTCTCACATCACCAACGTCATCGGCAACGGGGTCGCCTTGGACATCCGCAAGCTCACCGATGAACTGACCAGCCTGCTGGACGCCGGGGTACCCGCCCCCAACCTGATCATCTCGGAGCGGGCCCAGCTGCTCATGCCCTATCACGTCCTCCAGGACGCCTACGAAGAGGAGCGCCTGGGCGGCCATGCCTTCGGCTCTACCAAGAGCGGCATCGCCCCCTTCTACTCCGACAAGTACGCCAAGATCGGCATCCAGGTCTGCGATCTGTTCGACGAGGCCCGCCTGAAAGAGCATCTCAACCACGCCGTTGAGATCAAGAACATTCTCTTTGAGAACATGTATCACAAGTCCCGCATCGACGCAGACGAGCTCTTCCAGGACCTGCTGAAGATGCGCGAGATCATCAAGCCCTATGTGGGTGACGCCGTGACCTTCCTGCACCAGGCTGTGAAAGACGGAAAATCCATCCTGCTGGAGGGCCAGCTGGGGGCCATGAAGGACCCGGACCTGGGCATCGTGCCCATGACCACCTCCTCCCACACCTTGGCCGGCTTCGGCTGCGTGGGCGCTCCCGTGCCCCCCACGGCCATGGAGGACGTGATCTGCGTGTCCAAGGCCTACTCCTCCTGCGTCGGCTCGAAGACGGAGCCCTTCGTCAGCGAGCTGCTGGGCGAGGCTGGCGACGAGCTGCGCCGCCGCGGCGGTGACAAGGGCGAGTTCGGCGCCACCACCGGCCGTCCCCGCCGGGTGGGCTGGTTCGACACCGTGGCTACGAAATACGGCTGCATGGTCCAGGGTGCCACCCAAGTGGCCCTGACCTGCCTGGATGTGCTGGGCTATCTGGACGAGATCCAGGTCTGTACCGGGTATGAGATCGACGGCAAGGTCACCAAGGACTTCCCCGTCCCCGCCCTGCTGGAGCGGGCCAAACCCGTCTTCACCACCCTGCCTGGCTGGAAGAGCGACATCCGCGGCATCACGGACTACGATGCCTTGCCTGCCAACGCCAAGGCTTACGTAGACTTCATCGAAAAAGAGATCGAAACACCCATCCGCATCGTCTCCACCGGCCCCAAGCGCCACGAGATCACTTTGCGAGGCTGACGTTTCCCCCTCTGTATCCTGTCCGGGAATCCTGCGGTTCCCGGACAGTTTTTTCTGCTTGCATCTGGCGGTCGCTTCGGCTAAAATAGAGGCAGCAGAGATCCTCGCAGGATACTCCCCCATTTCCCTTTCCTGATCCCAGCGCACGGCATCTCACTGGCGCTGAATGAACAACAAAACGGAGGGAACGGCCGATGGCTGACTATCAAAAGATGTACGCCGTGCTGTGCAGCGCGGTGGACGAAGTGATCGATCCACTGGAACGCATCCCGTTGGCTCTGTCCTCTGCCCGTATTCTGCGGGCGGCGTTGGCACGGGCAGAGGAGATCTATATCTGCACCGCTGAGGAGGAGGAGCCCGAACCGCCTAGGGTACGGGAAAGTACGATTGAGATCCTTCCCCCCAAAAAATGAAATGATGTTGGCTTTTTCTTTCCACTAGCAGAGCTAGTGGTTTTCTTTTGACAAAAAAGTGCCTCTGCCGACACGCAACCAGGCATCGACAGAGGCGCTTCTTGTATTTTACCGATGTTTTACGAGAATATGATTACTATTTTTTCATTTGTCTGCTACACTGGATTGTCAATATAGAAAAGAGGAAGACGATGAGAAGCCATAACAGATTTCACAACTATGTGCCGTCCCTGCTGCTGTTTCTGCTGTTTGAAGCTGTTGCGGTCACGCTATGGCTCACAAAGGACAATCTATTCTATCTGCTGAATTTCAGCTACATTGGAGCTTGCCTTGCGCTGGGGACGGCGCTCTTTACCGCCGGGAAACGCTATGCCCGCCATTTCGTCCAGTTGGCGGTGGGCAGTTATATGCTGCTGTACCTCGGCGTGATCTCCCACGAGAATATGCAGATCGAAGGCTTCTGGTACTATCTGTTTCTCGGTGTTTTTGAGGCGGCGACCATCCACTACGCGGTTGCAAAGATTTTGGGGCCGCTGCTTTTTGGGCGCGGCTGGTGCGGCTACGCCTGTTGGACGGCGATGGTGCTGGACTTTCTGCCCTACAAGCAGCCACAAAAGCCGCGCAGGGAAAAGCTGGGCGTTCTGCGCTATGTGATGTTCGCTCTGTCTCTGGCGCTGGTATCCGGGCTTTTCCTGATGAAGGTCACACACTTGGAACAGATCATGTTCTGGCTATTCCTCGCCGGGAATGCGCTTTACTATATTGTCGGCATTGCGTTTGCCTTCCGATTCAAAGATAATCGGGCGTTCTGCAAGTATCTGTGTCCCATCACGGTGTTTCTCAAGCCCATGAGCTATTTTTCTCTGCTGCGCGTCCACTGCGATGAGAGCAAATGCGTCCATTGTGGGAAATGTCTGCGGGTCTGCCCCATGAATGTGGAGGTCAACAAAGAATCCCGCAGACGGAAAAATGGAACGGAGTGCATTCTCTGCTATGAATGCACGAAGGTCTGTCCCACAAAGGCGCTGCATTGACCAATTCCCCTCGTTTTCTACCGAAGCTTCTTCCTGCTCAGGCCGCGGGCTAGGGCCTGCTCATATCGGGACAGGGGCATTTGCCAGGCGGATGCAGGAAAGGGGTTTTGCCGCAGGAGCGCCAGCAGGCGGGTGCCCAGGGCTTGGCGGTGCAGGTGGTTGCAGGCGCGGAGGAGGTCTAATTGCAGGCTGTCGACAGAGGCGCTCTGGAAGATCTGGCGGGCGAAGCGCTCCTCTTCCAGGGCGTAGAGGAGCGGGAGAAGGTGCGTTTCGTCGTTCTCATAGAGCCAGGGGCGCTGGATGACGTTGGGCAGGAGCTGTTCCGCCGTGGTGCGGCTGCATTGGAGCTGGGGGCCGGCGGCGTCCAACGCTTCCCGCCAGAGGGCCAGGGCGGCGCTAGGATCTTCCGCAAAGTAGTTTTTGAGCCGGAGCTGCCAGGTGGGCGAGGTCCAGGGGGCAGGTGCGCTTTTGGGTCTGGCGGGCGACGGGGACGCGCTCTGCGTCTGGGGCAGGATCGTCGGGCGGACCGTCGGCGCAGGCCGAGGGACGGGGGCAAGACGGCCGCAGTTCCCACACCAACCACATTCCCATTGGCTGCCTTTGACAAAGACCGCCGCACCGCAGTTGGGGCAATTCATCTTCTATCACCTTCTTTTATTTTTAGTGTACCACAACAACAGGCAGAAGAAAAGACAACGCTTGGGAAGACGACAACGGAAAAAAGGAACTAAAGACAGGCTCTGTTGGAATAGAGTGGAACACAGGAGGTGCTGCCCTATGTTATCTGCTCTGTTACTGTTGCTCCACACCCTCTGCTACCCTCTTCGGCTGGGGAGCACGGGGTCGTTTCCCCGTCCGTTGAAGGCGGAGGAGGAACGGGCCTATCTGGAACGCTTGGCCCAGGGCGATCTGGAAGCCCGCAACAAGCTGGTGGAGCACAATCTCCGCCTGGTCTCCCACATTTTGAAAAAATACTACGTCCAGGCCAGCGACCAGGACGACCTGATCTCCATCGGCACCATCGGGCTCATCAAAGGCATCACGACGTTCAAGCCCGACAAAAAAGTCCGCCTGGCCACTTACGCCAGCCGGTGTATTGAAAACGAGATCCTCATGTACTTCCGCAGCCAGCGGAAATATCAGGGGGACGTTTCCCTCTCAGATAGCCTGGACAGCGACGGAGAGGGCAGCGCCCTCTCCCTCATGGATGTCATTCGGGTCGACGATGACATGCTGGAAAACCTGGACACCAGAGAGTCCTGCCAAAAAGTCCGCCGGTGTGTGGACCGCTGCCTGAGCGGTCGGGAGGCAAAAGTTATCACTCTCCGCTATGGCTTAGACGGCGAACCCCCCCGCACCCAGCGGGAGATCGCCGCCGCCTGCAGCATCAGCCGCTCCTACGTCTCCCGCTTGGAGAAAAAAGCCCTGGAGAAACTGCGGGAGGCGATGGAACAGCACGAGTAGAGACGTTCTTGCACTGTTCCAAAAACTATCGTATGATAGTAGCATACGACGCAGAAAGCTGCCTTTGCCGCGCTGGTCGTTGACCGGCAGGCAGGGCAGCTTGTTTCTTCCCAACAAAACCAAACAAAAAATCAGGTGATGACCATGCGACTGATCCACTTATCTGACCTCCACCTAGGCAAGCGTGTGAACGGCTTTTCCATGCTGGAGGATCAGCGCTATATATTAAAAGAGATCCTGCGGATCATCGACGAGGAACGACCGGACGCCGTGCTCATTTCCGGGGACGTGTATGACAAAGCCGTGCCGTCGGCGGAGGCGGTGCTGGTGCTGGATGAATTTTTGTGCCGGCTGGCCCAGTGCAAACTACCGGTGCTGATGATCAGCGGCAACCACGACTCCGCCGAGCGGGTGGCCTTTGGCGGGCGGCTCATGGAGCGCAGCGGCGTCTATGTCTCCCCGGTGTATGACGGGGCCGTCCAGCCGGTTGCTTTGCACGACGCCTGGGGAGAGGTGCGGATCTATCTGCTCCCCTTTCTCAAGCCCGCACATGTGCGGCGGTGCTTCCCCGACGAGACCATTGAGAGCTACACCGACGCCCTGCGGGTGGCCATCGGGCAAATGGAGATCGACGCTGGGGCGCGGAACCTTTTGCTGACCCACCAGTTCGTCACCGGCGCGGCCCGGTGCGAGTCCGAGGAGCTTTCCGTGGGCGGTGCAGACCATGTAGACGCCTCCGTTTTTGATGGCTTTGACTATGTGGCCCTGGGACATCTCCACGGCCCCCAAAGCGTTGGACGGGAGCACATTCGCTACTGTGGTTCCCCGCTGAAATATTCTTTTTCCGAGGCAAAGCAGCAGAAGTCCGTCACCCTGGTAGAATTGGCGGAGAAGGGACAGGTCGAGGTCCGCACAGTCCCGCTGGTGCCCCGGCATGACCTGCGGGAGATCCGGGGGACTTACCTGGCCGTGACAGAAAAATCTTTCTATGACGGGACAGCCACCGATGACTACCTGCACATCACCCTCACCGACGAGGAGGACGTGCCCAACGCCATCGGCAAGCTCCGGGCCATTTACCCCAACCTGATGAAGCTGGACTATGACAACACCCGCACCCGCGGGACGGTCCAGCTGGAGGAGGCGGCCCCCGTGGAAGAGCTCTCTCCCCTGGATCTCTTCGCGCAGTTTTACCGGCAGCAGAACAGCCAGCCCATGACCCAGGCCCAGACGAACTTTGTCCGGGACCTCATCGAAACCATCTGGGAGGAGGATGCGCCATGAGACCCATGCAGCTGACCCTATCCGCCTTTGGCCCCTACGCCGGGAAGACCGTCCTTGCTCTGGAGCAGTTGGGGACCCACGGTCTCTACCTCATCACCGGGGACACCGGGGCGGGCAAGACCACGATCTTTGATGCCATCACCTTCGCCCTCTTCGGCCAGGCCAGCGGCGACAGCCGTACCCCGGAGATGCTTCGCTCCAAATACGCCGCGCCGGAGATGCCCACGGAAGTGGAGCTGGTGTTCCAATACGCCGGGAAGCAGTATACCGTCCGGCGCAACCCGGAGTACCAGCGCCCCGCCAAGCGGGGCAATAAGCTGGTCCTGCAAAAGGCCGAGGCCGAGCTGACCCTGCCCGACGGCCGGTTGATCACCAAACCCAGAGAGGTCAACGCCGAGATCCAGACCATCCTGGGGGTCACGCGGGAGCAGTTTTCCCAGATCGCCATGCTGGCCCAGGGAGAATTTCGCCGCCTGCTCCAGGCCAACACCAAGGAACGGCTGAAGATCTTCCAAAGTATTTTCCACACCGAGCGCTACGAGATCCTCCAGCAGCGCTTACGGACCCAGGCTCTGGCCGCCAAAAGCACCTGCGACGAGCTGCGGCGGAGCGTCCAGCAGGACTTGACCGGCATCCAGTGCAGCGAGGATGACCCCTTGTCTGCCCAGGTGGAGGCGGCCCGCGCCGGGCAGCTCCCCGCCGCGGACCTCTTCCCCCTTTTGGACCAGCTCATCCGTCAAGACGCACAGGCCGCCGTTACGCTGGCAGCAGAGCTGGACGAGACGGACCGGCAGCTCCGCACCCTGGCCCAGCGGCAGAAGGCCGCCCAGGACCGCGCCAGGACCCAGCAGGCCTTAGAGACCCTGCAAACCAAGATCGCCCAGCAAACCGACGCCCAGGCAGCCAAGCAGACGGCGCTGGAAGCGGTACAGGCCATGCTCCCCCGCGCCGAAGCCCTCAAGGCCCAAACCGTTCTCCTGGAACAGCAACTGCCCCAATACGACGCCTTGGAGCAGACACGGACGGCAGTCAAAACCGCAGAACGTGCCGTGACTTCCTATGAACAGCAACTCCAGAAGGACCACCAGCAGCTCGACAGGCTGGCTCAGACCATTTCTGCCCTGCAAGCGGAGCTGGCAGACTTGACGGACACCTCGGCGGCGCTTCTGGACGTGACCTATCGCGCCGAACAGGAGACCGCTAGGTCGGAAGCGCTTTCTGCGCTTTTGCAGGACCTCAGGCAGCAGGTCACGCTGCAGCAGCGCTGGAAGAGGGCGCAGGAGGAGTATCTCACGGCCCGCACCCGTTCCCAGCGGGACCGGGCGGAGTATGAGCAGAAAAACCAGGCCTTTTTAGATGCCCAGGCCGGCATTCTGGCCCAGGCGCTAGAAGAGGGTCTCCCCTGCCCGGTGTGCGGGGCGGTCCATCACCCGGCCCTGGCGCAGCTTGCGGCCCACGCCCCCACTCAGGCGGATGTGGAACGGGCTCAAGCCGCAGCAGACCGCTCCAGTGCAGAAGCCGCCAAAAAAAGCGCGGCAGCCGCCGCGCAGAAAAGTCAGTATGACACAAGGGAAAGCGTATTACGGGACCGACTGGCCCAGCACCTGGGAAACGCCGTGGAAACGGCGGAAGTAGACCTGCTGACCTTGCAGGACCGCGTCACAGCCCTTTGGAACGAAGCCCAGGCTCAAGTGCGTTCCCTGGCCGACCGGCGCAAAGGCTTAGAAGCCCAGCAGAACCGCCGCAAACAGCTGGAGCAGCGCCTGCCCCAGGAGCAGACCCAGCTGACGCAGGTCAGCCAGCACAAGCAAAAGGCGGAGCAAGCCCTGGCCGGGGAGCGGGTCCACGCAGAGAATCTGCAAGCTCAGCTTCGGCAGCTGGAAGCACAGTGTTCCTTCCCAGACCAGGCGGCGGTGACCCGGCAGATCCGAGCCATGGAAGCAGAGGCCCATCAGATCGAAGGCGCGATAGCCTTGGCCCAGACCGCCCTGGACACCGCCGGAAAAACCCTGGAGGGCCTCCGCGGTCAGCGGATCCAATTAGAGGCTCTGCTGGCCCAGACGCCCCAGGAGGATCTCGACGCCCTGGCAGAGCAGCAGCGGCGGCTCCAAGTCCAAAAGGCCGCTCTGACCCAGGACAGCAAGACCCTGGCCGTGCGGCAGAGCCGGAATGAGACAGTGCGGCAAAACGTCTCCGCCCAGTCTGAGGCCCTGTCCCAGGCGGAAGCGCGGTTCCAGTGGCTCTGGTCCTTACATGAGACGGCCAACGGCAGTCTCCCCGGCAAGGCGAAGATCATGCTGGAGACCTATGTACAGATGGCCTATTTCGACCGCATCTTACACCGGGCCAACGTGCGCCTCATGGTCATGTCCGGGGGGCAGTATGAGCTCAAGCGGCGTTCCGTCGCCGCAGACGTCCGCTCCCAGAGCGGCTTAGACCTGGACGTGCTGGACCACTACAACGGCACCGAGCGCAGCGCCGACACCCTCTCCGGCGGCGAGGCCTTTCTCGCCTCCCTCTCCTTGGCTCTGGGGCTGTCGGACGAGGTGCAGGCCTCCGCCGGTGGCATCCAGATGGACACGCTGTTTGTGGACGAGGGCTTCGGCTCCCTCAGCGAACAGGCTCTGGAGCTGGCCCTGCAAGCCCTGGCTGGGCTATCGGACGGAAATCGGCTGGTGGGCATCATCTCCCACGTGGCAGAGCTCAAGGAGCGCATCGACCGGCAGATCGTGGTCTGCAAGGAGCGCAGCGGAGGAAGCTTTGCAGCAATACGGGGAGAAAGATGATGCGGTACCCGCTATAGCTCGGAAGCTATAACAGGTACCGCTCTTCCCTTTCCCGCATTCAGGATACTGCAAGCATCACAACAGAAGGGCAACAGGGAAAAATTTTTATAGTTTCCAATTTCTTGCAAACCAGAAACCTCACAGCAGCCACAGTTCTTCGGCCACGGTCTTGGCCTCGCTGCGGCGTTTCACGCCCAGTTTTTGCAGGATATGACTGACGTGACTCTTCACGGTGGCCAGCTTGATGTCTAAAATTGCGCCGATCTCCGCGTTGCTCCGGTCGGCGCAGAGAAGCTTGAGCACTTGCAGCTCCGTCGAGGTGAGGGACTCTGCCGGGGACAAGCGCAGGCGGAGGAAATCCGGGTAGTTGGCCGCCTGGACCCTGGCGTAAGCGACACTCTGCTTGAGGAAGGCCGGGTCCCCCGGCCAGCCGCATCTTTCCAGCAGGGGCAGGATCGACGCGCCGTAGCAGCTCACCGGGCGGAGGAAGTGGTACTCTGCCGCCGTGTCCAGGGCCTGGCAGAGGGCCTGGGACCAGGTCTCGTCTTTCAGGCGGTGGCGGGCGATGGCCGTCAAGAGATGCAGGTGGATGCCATCGATGTGGCGCTGGCAGGCGGTGAAGTAGGGCTCCAGCGCCGCCAAGGTCAGCAGGGCCGCCCGGCTGTTGCCCAGGGCGATCTCCGCCATGGCCTGGGTCAGGTACTGGTAGCGCTTCATGGTCTGCAAATGGATCTGGTCCTTGGGGGCCTTGTCCCGGTACCAGTCCCCCACCGCCACCAGGTCTCCCTCCCGCAGGTCGATGCGGCAGAGCATGGCGTCGATGTTGGGCAGGAAGCGCCCCTCGTTCACCTCGACAAAACGTTTGCGCAGGGACTCCAGCGTAGTGCGGGCATCCAGGGCGCGGCCAACGCTGGTCTGGTAGCGCACCAGCATCCCCACCACGGCAAACTCGATGTCCGGGGTACCCCGGCGGTGGATGTCGTTGAGCTTGGACATGAGGGCCAGCATCCGGTTGGAGACGTCCTCGCCCTGTTCAAACTTGCTCTCGGCTATGGCGCAGTCCGGCAGGCCTACCCCGTCCTTGCCCAGGACAGCCTCTACGGGGAGGCGAATGGTCTGGTAGAGCAGATCGTCTTTCTTGCTCCAGGCGGAAAAATCCTTACCGCCGTTTAGAATGCTCGGCTGCATACTGGTCACGGAAAAGGGCGGCAGGGCGATCTCCCGGTTGGTCAGCAGCCGAAACACCTTGGGGATGGTGTCGATCAGGCCCGTCACGCCCCGCTGGGGCAGGGCGATGTCCAGCCAAGCCAGGCGGCTGCGGGCCTGTTTCCGGGCCGCGTCGGTCCGCTCGCAGCGGGCGGCGAAGTCTGCCAGGGTCTGGTACCAGCGCTCGGACTCCTCATACTCCATCTCCAATGCATAGAGCATGCACATGGCCTGCATCAGGGCCGGAGAGGCTAAGATCTCCTCCTCCGGCAGGGCGCGGTAATAGCGTTCCATTTCCTCATAATGCCCGGTGCCGGGGTGATACTCAGCGTTGCGGGTGAGCAGGTCGGAGACCTTGGCGTGGTCCCCCGCCTTCGTGTAGCACTCCAGGGCCAGGGCCGACTGACCGTTCAGCTCGTAGTATAGACCGCCCCGGTCAAAGATGGCCCGCTGTTTCTCCGGGGTGTATTCCCGGTCCATCTCCCATTGCAGAAAGTTGCGGAAAATATCCCAGAAGTGGAAGCGCTGGATGCCGTCGTACTGAAGCATCGACGTGTTGCGCTGGAGCCAGTCGATGACTTCCCCCACCGCGCTGTCACCGGTGACCATTCGGGCCAGCTCGATGTCGAAGGTCGTAAAGGGTGAGATCTCCAGGAGGAAGCGGCGGATGGGCAGGTCGAAGCGGCGGTAGACCGCCGTCTCATAGTGGATGTACAGCTCCCGGCGGACCTTTGCGTCGATCTCCGGGCTGTACGGTGAGCCGTTGGCCATTTCTCGGCCGATCATGGCGACAGCCAGAGGATACCCCAGGGACTCCCGCTGAATGGCCGTGACCTCCAGATCTGTGGGGGCGCCCCCCATGAGTCGAAGGAGCTTGGCCGTGCTGTCCCGGTCGAAGAGCAGGGCTCTGGCATCCAGCACCAGCATGAGGCCGGAAAACTGAAAGTGGATCAGCCACCCCGGCGGAGTGCCCCGCGAGAGGAGGAAGAAGCGCCGGTTCGGGCTGCGGCGGATGAGTTCACACAGAGGCTCCTGCTCCTCCTCCGGCAGGTTTTGCAGCTGGTCCAGCAGCAGCACGTCCCATGTCTCCCGCAGCAAGGGCAGGCGAAAGCCCGGCTCCCCTGCCGCAGCGAAATAGACCTTCTTCCCCTCCAGCAAAGCCCAGGCCGTGGTGGTCTTGCCAAAGCCGCAAGGGGCACTGAAGAAGATCACCCTGCCGTGGATCATGGCGTTTTTCACCTGATCCGCCAGCGAGGGCTTGATCACGATCGCGTCTTTCATCCTTCTCCCCCCTTGTGTTCTGATGGTGTTAGGCACATGGTTTCGATGCCCCTTATTATACCTTTCTTCTTCTCCGATTTCCAGTCACTTCACAAAAGAATATGGAGACATAAACCGGGACCGCACCGTGTTTCGTGCGGTCCCAATTTCTGTTCCGTCTCATTGAATTAGGCGTTAGGCTTCCGGCTGGGGAAAGACTTTACCGGGGTTTAAGAGGAGCTTCGGGTCAAAGACCTTTTTGATGCCCTGCATGAGGGCGATGTTGGTGGGGCCGACAGCCTCTGCCAGGTACTTGATCTTGCCCCGACCAATGCCGTGCTCGCCGGAGATCTGGCCGCCCAGCTCCATGGTCTTGGCGTAGAGCTTGGACATGAAGTCATCCACCTGCTGTACAAACACATCCTTTTCCAAATCGTTGGAGCAGGCGTAGATGTGCAGGTTGCCGTCCCCGGCGTGGCCGAAGTATTGCAGCTGGAAGTCGTAGTTTTTAGCCAGGGTGTCGGCGTAGACGACGTACTCCGGGATCTGGGTCACGGGGACGACCACGTCGCACTCATCCAGCAGCTTGCACTGCTCCTCGATGCCCTCCAGGAAGGAGGACCGGGCGGCCCAGGCTTCCTTGCGCTTGGGGGCGCTGTCGGCCACCAGCACGTCTAAAGCGCCCTGGTCCAGGAGCAGCTCGGCGGCCCGCTCGATGATGGGGTTCAGGGCCTCGTCAGACTCGCCGTCGAAGGTGATGAGCAGATACGCGCCCACGTCTACCCCATCGACCACGCGGGGGAAGACCTGCTTCTTGAGGTACGTCTCGGAGGTCACGAGAATGGCCTTCTCAAAGAACTCAATGGCCTGGGGGTTCAGCCCGCTGTGGCGGAGCTTGGGGACCATGGCGATGCAGGAGGCCAGGTCCTCAAAGGGGACGACCAGGCTGACCGCCGCTTTCGGGGCGGGGATGAGCTTGAGCGTCAGCTCTGTGATGATGCCGAGCGTACCCTCGGAGCCGATCATCAGGTGCAGGAGGTTATAGCCGGAGCTGGTCTTGGAGACGGAGGAGCCGAAGTGGGTGATCTCGCCGGTGGGCAGGACCACGGTCATGGCCTTCACATAGTCCCGCGTGGCCCCGTACTTCACGCCCCGCATGCCGCTGGCATTGGTGGAGACGTTGCCGCCCAAAGTGGCCAGCTTCTCCCCCGGATCCGGGGGATAGAGACATTCGTGGGACAGGGCGTCCTCCGCCAGCTGCTGGAGGAGAACCCCGGGCTGGACGGTCACGGTGTAGTTGTCCAGGTCATAGCCCAGGATCTTGTTCATTTTGGTGGTGGCGATGACCACGCCGCCCATCACGGGCACACAACCACCCACCAGCCCTGTGCCCGCACCGCGGGTGGTGACGGGGATGTTGTTTTCATAGCACAGCTTCATCACGGCGGCAATTTCCTCCGTGGTCAGGGCATCCACCGACGCCTCCGGCACGCGGGTGCCATAGATGGGCATTTCGTCCCGGCCGTAGTCGGGGTTCACGTCGTCCCCGAAATAGACCCGTCCGGGGGCTATTTTTTCCAGTTGTTCTACGATCTCTTTGGTCACAGGTTGATAGCTAGCCATACCCATAACCCTCCTTTTGTTGTCTTCTTATCTTTTTTATTTGAAACAGCGGGGGGGATCCCGCCGGCTCAAACCCGCTCGCTGACCAGGTGGAACCCTGCCTCGGTCAGTTCTTTTTTGATCTGGGCGATCTGTTCCCGGTCTCTGGTCTCCAGGCCCAGTTTGAGGAAGCAGCTGGTGATGGACATGTTGGCATCGGACCGGTCATGGTGGACGGAGACCACATTGCCGCCGCAGTGGGCGATGATGTCCGCCACCTCTTGCAGCTGGCCGGGCTTGTCGGCCAGGGAGAGGGTGAGGCTGACGTTCCGACCGCTGGTGACGAGGCCGCGGGTGATGACGCGGCTCAAAATATTCACGTCGATGTTGCCGCCGGAGACGATGCAGACGACCTTCTTGCCCTGGACGGGGAGCTTGTGGAAGAGGACGGCTGCCACGCCCACAGCCCCCGCGCCCTCGGCGATGACCTTCTGCTTTTCCAGCAGGGCCAGAATGGCAGTGGAAATTTCGTCTTCGGTGACGGTGACGATCTCGTCCACGTATTCCTTCACCAGCTCATAGGTCAGGTCACCGGGGTGCTTCACGGCGATGCCGTCGGCGAAGGTATCGGCCCGGTCGAGCATGATGGGCTCCCCGGCCTTCTGGCTCTCCACCATGCTGGCGGCCCCGGCGGCCTGGACGCCGTAGACCTTGACCTTGGGGTTCAGATGCTTGATGGCGTAGGCCACACCGGAGATAAGCCCACCCCCGCCGATGGGAACGACGACTGCGTCCGGATCCTCCAGCTCGTCCAAGATCTCCAGGCCGATGGTGCCCTGTCCGGCAATGACCTCCGGGTCGTCGAAGGGATGGATGAAGGTGGCACCCGTCTCCTCCTGAATTTGCAGGGCGGTGGCGTAGGCATCGTCGTAAGCGCCCTTCACCAGGCGGACCTCTGCCCCCAGCTGCTTGGTCGCCTCGACTTTACTGATGGGGGCGCCGTCGGGCATACAGATGAGGGACTTGATGCCGTTGCGGGTGGCAGCCATGGCCACGCCCTGGGCGTGGTTGCCGGCGCTGCATGCCAAAATACCATGTGACTTTTCTTCGTCCGTGAGCTGGCTGATCTTATAGTAAGCACCGCGGAGCTTGAAGCTGCCGGTTTCCTGTAAGTTCTCGGTCTTGAGATACAGGTCACAGTGGTCGGAAAGTTTGGTGGCCTTGATGAGGTCCGTTTTTCTGGCTACCTTTTTTAAGACAAAGGCGGCGTGGTAGATCTTGTCCAGTGTCAGCATCTTCTCTTCCCTCCGATGGATGTTGTTGAAATCATATTTTTTGGTTTTTTTGTAGTATAGACCATTTTCCCTATCGACACAAGAGGTTGAAGAAAATGCCACAAAATTTTTACAAATTTTTGGGTAGTACCTACTGGACAGGCAGGTTGGTTTGTGCTATGGTAGGGAACGTGATTAGCAAGTTCTAACCTCGCAGTTGATTTTTGTTTCACGAGGAGGAAACCAAACCATGGGTACAGCCATCGTCATTGTCATCATCGTCGTGATCTGTGTGTTTGCGATTTACAGCTACGGCCACAAGATGCGGCACGGCGGCGGATGCTGCGGGTCCCACGAAGCTGCAGAGAAGAAAGTGAAGGTCGCGGACAAGAACAAGGACCACTACCCCTATGCGGTCACCCTGACCATCGACGGAATGACCTGCTCCAACTGCTCCCGCCGGGTGGAAAACGCACTGAATAGCTTAGACGGTGTCTGGGCCAAGGTTGACCTCGGCGAGCGTAAGGCCGACGTGCGCCTGAAGCAAGCGCCGGACAACGACGCCCTGCGCCACGCCGTGCAGGATGTGGGCTATACCGTCCTGTCCATTCAATAACAAGTCCTGGTCCTCTGCCCTGTGAACCGCTACCCGACAAGAGGACAGTGAAAAAATATAAAGTTTTTCCGGTCAGCAGCCACATGTGCTGCTGGCCGCTTTTTATGCGGCAAGACCGAGTTTGTGCTTTTCCATCGGGGTCAACACACCCAGATTACGCTGCACCCGTCTAGTATTGTAATAATGGATATAGGTCTTAATCATCTGTATAAGCTCCCGCTTGCAGGTAAACCGTCTGCCGTAATAACGCTCCCGCTTCAAGATGCCCCAGAAGCCCTCCATCGGGCCGTTATCAATGCAGTGTGCTACGCGGGACATACTCTGCGTCATACCTGCCTGTACGAGCTTGTGGTGGAAGGCACGGTTGGTATACTGAAATCCTCTGTCGCTGTGGAAGAGGGGATGCGCGTCCGGATTGGCTTTTACAGCCTTATCAAAGGTCTTGAAAACCAACGGATTATCGTTGCGCTCACTGAGCACATAGGACACGATACGCCGGTCGCAAAGGTCGAGAATGGCGCTCAGATAGAGTTTGTGCACTTGAGTTCCATCATACCACTTGAATTCTGTTACATCGGTAAGCCACTTCTCGTTTGGCTTCTCTGCATAAAACTGCCTGTCCAAAAGGTTCTCAGCAAGATACTATGGGTTCTTCGCATGTCTGGTGCAGCCACGGTTGTTATATTTCACGGTAGAGCGGATATCTCTGGCCCGGCAGATGCGGAGCACCCGTTTGTCATTGACATGGATACCGTGGTCATGACGCAGATCGTCATTGAGCCTCCGGTAGCCCTTATCCGGACTTTCCTCGTGGATCTTCTCGATCGTATCCGCAAGACGTTCATTCTCTGCGGCCCGCCGACTCAGCTTGCCGGAGACCCATCTGTGGTAGGCTGAACGTGCCACATGGAGCAGCTCACAGGTCAACTCAATGGGATACCCCTTTTCAGCGTGTGCCTCCCGAATCGCGGCATAGATATGGCGCTGTCTCACTTGCGAAAGGCATCTCTCCTCTCGATCTCGTCCAATTTTTTTAACAGATCACGCTCCATTTCCGCCAGATACAGCTTGTGCTTGAGCTGTTCGATCTCGATCTGTGCCTTCTCCAGTTCGGTTCGGGGAGCTTGATCCTTCTTCCTCTTTCCGCGCCGGTCCTCCAGACCTGCCTCGCCCATCTCCTCAAACCGCAGCGTCCAGGCGCGTACCTGTTGATAACTTACCTTGTACTTCAAGGCCATCTCGCCGTAGTTTTTCCCACTGGCCAGACAGTCCTTGACGATCTGAACACGTTCTTCCTGCGTGGTGTCCCGTCCCTGCTTCATGTAGCTTCCTCCTCCTGAACTCTTTCTGGAGTTAAAGTCTCCATGTGCATTATACACCTTTATCCAATTGTGGAGCTGTTTTTTACTCCGCAACCCATATTTTTTGCTGAGTTCTGCCTGACTTCCTTTTCCGGACAGGTACTCCTGTACCGCTTGCAGCTTTAATTCCGGACTGTATGTATGATTTTTCCTGTTTGGCAAAAAGGCTTCGAGTCCTTCTGCTTCATACTGCATGACCCAACCTTGAAGCGTTTCCCGACCCACGCCGACCTCTGCTGCCGCTGTGCTTATACTTACCTTTCCTGCCAGATATCTCTTGACGATCTTTACCTTCTTTTCTATTCCCAGTTTTTGCTTTTGCGGCATAATAATGCTCCCCCTTGATTTTCAGTGAATTTGTTTTTTCACTGTTTCATCAAGGGGGAGCATATCACTGCCGGCAGAGGACCTTTTTGAAAATTTTTTCCTCTTTTTCGGATTTTCCTCTTGCTTTTTCAGTTAGTCTATGCTATCATCTAACCCGTAATTAGGGAACGCTAATTCTTTGTAGTGAATTCTTCGCAGGTTCATCCTCCAGATGAACTTTTTTCTTGGCCGAGCGTTAGGATTTGCTAACAGTTGGGAGGAGGTACTGCCATGGTCGAGCGTTTGCTACCGATGGAGCCAGATGGCAGTGTCGCATGGTCCTATGCCCTGCCGGGCTTACAGATCTGCCAGTTGACCGGCGGCCAGGGAGATGCCTGGCTGTCGGATTCCCTCTGTGGCCCGGTCTGCCTGTTGTTTTGCCAGGCTGGCGGCCTTCAGCTCTATTTGGAGCAGGGACAGGTCTTGGACCTGAATCCCCAGGACATTCTGCTCGTCTCCTCCCGCCTGCGGGTGCATCGGGTGGAAAGCCGCGAAGCAAAAGTCCAGCTCATCCGAATGCGGCTGGACGGACCGACCCCCTTCGCCGCGCTGACCAGCCTTTGGGGCGCGGCCGACAGCCAACTGCTGACCCACAGCCTGGATGAGCTGCTCCAGACCAGCGGCGGGTGCCTGCTCTTCCCCAGCAGCCTTTGGAACAGCGCCTTCTTCGCCCAGCTGGACGACCTGCCGGAAGAGAAACGGGGCCAATATTGCGCCATGAAGGGCGTGGAGCTGCTGTACCTGATGCAGAGCAAATCCATCGCCCCCCTGCGCAGCCCCGGTCGGCGCTATTGGGACCGGGAACAGGTCCAGGCCATTCGGGATGCTCACGACTACATGCTGGAAAACCTCAGCCAGCCTCTCACCATCGAAGCCATGGCCCGGCGCTTTCACATCTCCGGGACGTTCTTAAAGGAAGGCTTCCGACAGATGTACGGGCAATCCACCCGAAAGTTTTTGCAGGCCCGCCGGATGGATCTGGCCGCCGACCTGCTGCGAAACACCAACCAGACGGTTTTGCAGGTGGCCGCCTCCGTGGGCTATGAGAGCGCCAGCCAGTTCTCCCAGATCTTCAAACGGCACTACCACCTGCCCCCTGCCCAGTACCGGCGGCAGATGGCCCAACAAAATGTCTGAAACCACCGATTCCTGACGGAATCGGTGTGTTTTTGCGTCTAAAATTCGCTATAATTTTACCAAACGATAACCTAGCTTGTGGCTTTGTTAAGGGGGGTGGCCAAGTGAAAAAGCATTCTTTTTGGGCGCATGCGGCTATGATCTGTATGATTATGGCCATGCTTACCGGCCGCAAACGCAAGTAAGACATATCTAATTAGCTAAAAACAACCGAATTGACCAGGAGGTAACGATCATGATCGACTTTAAGAAATACACTCACGCAGCTCTGTTCGCCGGCGGCCTGCTGTTTGGCACGGCTGGTCTGAAGCTGCTCTCCAGCAAGGATGCCAAGAATGTCTATGCCCACACCACCGCCGCCGCTCTGCGTGTGAAGGACTGCGTGATGAAGGGCGTGGACAAGGTGCAGGAGAGCGCCGCTGACATCGTGGCCAGCGCCAAGGACATCAACGAGGAACGCGCCGCCAAGGAGGACGTCATCATCGAGGACGCCGCTGATGAGACCACCGAGGCTGCTGCCGAAGAAGAGGCGGAGGCTTGATCCCACTCTCTCCCCCCGTGATGTTCCGCACATCCATTGATCGATCATGAGGCAGAGAGGGCATTTTGCCCTCTCTGTTTCCCGTTTTGGAGGTTTTCACTATGAAATTCAAAATCGTCCATGAATCCCGTGGGCGTATCCGGGTGCAGGTGATCCAGAACCGCATGACGCTGGAGCAGGCTGACTTATTGGAAGCCTATCTCTGCACCTGGCCCGCTGCCCAGCAGGTCACCGTGCATGAGCGCACCTGCTGCGCCATTGTCCGGTATGCGGGTGACCGGCAAGAACTTTTGACCTTTCTCAGCCGCTTCTCCTATACGTCCACCGAGATCGCCAAGCTGGCCCCCACCCACACCGGGCGGGCGCTGAACCGGGAGTATCAGGAAAAGCTGGTGATGAAGATCGTGTCCAAGGCCTTGCGTTCTGCCCTTCTCCCTGCGCCTTTGGCCACGGCTTACACGCTGTATCGCTCCGTTCCTTACCTGGTGAAGGGCATCCAGTGTCTGTGGAAGCGTAAACTGCACGTGGAACTGCTGGACGCCCTGTCCATCGGCATCTCCATGGCCCGCAGAGACTTCTCTACCGCCGGTTCCGTCATGTTCCTGCTGAGCTTGGGCGAGCTGCTGGAGGAGTGGACCCACAAGAAATCCGTGGACGACCTGGCCCGGTGCATGTCCCTGAACGTGGACCGCGTCTGGCTGCACACGGCAGACGGCGATGTGCTCGTCCCCCTGTCCCAGGTCCAGCCCGGCGACGCCATCCTCGTCCGCATGGGCGGCATGATCCCCGTGGACGGGGTCGTCCAGTCCGGCGAGGTCATGGTCAACCAGGCCTCTCTCACCGGCGAGTCCGTGCCCGTGCCCAAAGGCCCCGGCAAAACCGTCTACGCCGGCACCGTGGTCGAAGAGGGCGAGTGCCTCATCGAGATCACCCAGCAGAAGGGCACCAGCCGCTACGACAAGATCGTTCAGATGATCGAGCAGTCTGAGAAGCTCAAGTCCGCCGCCGAGAACAAGGCCGCCCATCTGGCCGACAAGCTCGTGCCCTACACCCTGGCCGGCAGCGCCGTGACCTATCTGCTGACCCGGAACGTGACCCGTTCCCTGTCCGTGCTGATGGTCGATTTCTCCTGCGCCCTGAAGCTGGCCATGCCTCTGGCCGTGCTGTCTGCCATGCGCGAGGCCAGCGGCAGCCACACGACCGTCAAGGGCGGCAAGTTCCTGGAGGCCCTGGCCCAGGCCGACACCATCATCTTCGACAAGACCGGCACCCTCACCCGCGCCTGCCCCACCGTGGTCCAGGTCGTGCCCTTCCACGGCAAGGAGGAGAACGACATGCTCCGCCTGGCTGCCTGCCTGGAGGAGCACTTCCCCCACTCTATGGCCAACGCCGTGGTCCAGGCCGCCAAGGACAAGGACCTCTCCCACGAGGAGATGCACTCCGAAGTCGATTACATCGTTGCCCACGGCATCGCCAGCCGGGTGGGCGAGGAGAAGGTCGTCATCGGCAGCGCCCACTTCGTCTTTGAGGACGAGCAGTGCGTCGTCCCCGCAGGGGAGCAGGCCAAGTTTGACGCCCTGCCCAACCAGTACACCCACCTGTACCTGGCCATTGGCGGCGTGCTCTCTGCCGTCATCTGCATCTCTGACCCCCTGCGCCCGGAGGCCAAGGGCGTCATCCGCGCTCTGCGTGCCCTGGGCATCCGCAAGACCGTGATGCTCACCGGCGACAGCGATCGCACCGCCGCCGCCATCGCCGCCGAGGTCGGCGTGGACGACTACCGCTCTGAGGTCCTGCCGGAGGACAAGGCCAGCTACGTGGCCGCCGAGCACGCCGCAGGCCGCACCGTCATCATGCTGGGCGACGGCATCAACGACTCCCCCGCCCTCTCCGCCGCCGACGTGGGCATCGCCATCAGCGACGGCGCCGCCATTGCCCGCGAGATCGCCGACATCACCGTGGCCGCCGACAGCCTGGCGCAACTGGTCACCCTGCGGAAGATCTCCATGGAGCTGATGAAGCGCATCCGCTCCAACTACCGCTTCGTCATCGGCTTCAACGGCACCCTCATCGGCCTGGGTGCCTTCGGGATCCTGCCTCCCGCCACCTCGGCTCTGCTGCACAACGTCTCCACCATCGGCATCAGCCTGCGGAGCATGACGAATCTGCTCAGCGACCTGGACCGGGCAGAATTAAAAGCCATGATCGAAGGCTGAGTTTTCCCTTGGACTTTGTTTCGTGATAGACAAACAGCGCCGGTATCGTAGCAACGATACCGGCGCTGTTTTTGTGCGGCAATATCGCAGGACACTGCCGCATTTGTAAGGAAGTTATTTCTTTTTCCGCAGGTTGAATTTCTTTCTGGGTTTCTTGGGCTTCGGCGGTTTCTCCGCCTTCTCCCCCTCCGTCGCTTTCTTCTTGGCCTTCTTCCGGTACCAGAGGAGGAAGAGCAGCCCTGCCACTAAAATGCCGATGGGCACGAGGAGCTGGAGGGCGCTGGGCTCCTGGATGAGGCAGAAGGTCACGCTCTGCGCCGTGGCCGGGAAGAGGAGGTAGCTGCCGTCCTTGGTGCTGTCCTGGCGGACCCAAGTGCCGTCGTCCTGCTCCATCCAAACGCTGTACCGGCCGCCCTCTTCGGGGATGCGGCAGTGGACGGTGTAGGAGACCACGTCCAGGGTGGGGTCATCGACGGTGACGGTGTAGCCCTGGCCGTTGTAGGTGCGGCCCCGTTCTGTGGTCCAGGAGACTTCCTGGCTCGTGTGGCTGACCTCAGCCTGGGCACTGAAGCTGCCATCCAGCAGGATCTCCGGCAGCTGGCCGCCGTCTGTCAGGGAGGAGGTGTAGGGGGTGTAGATGGCCTCCAGCGTTTGGCTGGCCGTCAGGTGGCTGTAATCGATGTCCGGCCAGGCGGCGGAGTAGCCCTTCTTGGCGGGGATGTCGGGGAGACTGTCTAGGCCCTCGCCGTAGGTAAAGGGCACGGTCTCCACCAGCTTCCCGTCGGCCTGGAAGGTCAGTTCCATCTGGGCGAAGGTGCTGGGGGCCCCGCTGGCGCAGAGGGCAGAGAAAGTCACGGGGGTGGCCTTGCCTGCGTAGCTGATGCCGTCGATGCCGCCGAGGCTGTCATGGGTGAAGGTGTTGCCGGTGATGGTGCCCTCGGTGTCCCGGTCCCCGGCGATGGTGCCCGTGTAGGCCTTCGCGTCGGTGATCTCCACGGCAGAGCGACAGTTTTTCAGGTTCGTGCCGTAGCCGGCGATACCACCGACATAATGATCTCCAGAGAGGGTGCAGCGGGACCAGCTCTCCCGGATGGTGCCCCAGGAGCCGCCGGCGATGCCGCCAACGTAGCTGCCGTCGGTGCTGGAGACGGTGCCGTAGTTTTCGCAGTGGGTGACCTGGCCAAGGTCCATGCGGCCCACCACGCCCCCGGCCTGGTCCTTCTTGCCGGTGATGGTGCCGTGGTTCACGGAACGGCGGATGACGGCCTTGGTCTGGTAGGTGATGTCCAGAGAGCGGTCCCCTTCTTTGACCAGATCGTCCTCCGGGTCGAAGTCGTATTCAATGGCCATGGACCCGGCGATACCCGCCACGTTCACGTCGCCCTGGACCTCGCCGTTGTTGGTGCTGGAGGAGACGCATCCGGTGCGCTGCTGGTCGCTGTCGATTTGGTCGGAGATGTCCTCCACCAGGTTCTTGTCGGCCTCGTCCTTGGCGTCCTGGGTCTCCTGGCGGAGCAGGTCGGTGATGGACTGGACCTGGTCGCTGATGGTGGTCAGGTCCGCCAGGATGTTGTCCGCCGAGCCGCTGACCACGTCCGTGAGCTTCTTGGCGTTGTCGATGATGTCCGAAACTGCATCGTCCAGCTCGTCGCCCTTGGCGGTGATGTCGCTGCCGATGGGGGTAAAGGAGATGGTCGGCTCCTCAGCCAGGGTCTTGACCATGGTGTGCAGGTCTTCCGTGGCCTTGTCCAAGAGAGCAAAGGCGTCGTTCATGGCGTCGCCCGCCCACTGGAATGCGTCAATGGCGTCTTCCAGCACGGTCTCGGCGTCTTGCAGGATGTCCATGGCGTCCTTGAGGGAATCTCCCGCGTCGTTCAGGGTGTCGGCGGCAGCCCGGAGGTCGTCCACGGCGCGGTCCAGTTCGTCTAAGGCATCCTGGATGTTCTCGATGGGGTCGCCGTTGGCATTGAAGTTATCCCGCAGGGTTTTGAGAGCCTGGTTCACATTCTGGAAGCCGGAGGAAACATTGCTGCTGGCCTGAGAGAGGGTGTTCAGCGCATCTTGAAAGGCCTGAAGACTCCCACCTAGATCATGAGGCAGCTGGCCGATGGCATCTTTGATCTCCCCCATGCCGGCAGAAAACTGGCCCATGCCGGTGCTGATCTCCTCCATGCCGTTGGCCAGCTGGTCCAGGCCCTGGCGGAGCTTTTTGCTGTCGCCCAGAGTATCGCGGAGATATGCCTTGGCATTTTGCAGGTGCTTGAGCCCGTCGGAGAGCTGGTCAGCGGCGTCCTGGGCCTGGTCGATGCCCTCCTTCATGGCATCCATGGCGTCGCTGGTGATGTTCCCGGCGTTCTTCAGCTTGTCCAGGCCGTCGTTTAAGTAGTCCACAGCCTTGGTCATCTGGTCGGGCAGGTCCGTGAGGGTATCTAAGATGGGTTCCATCTGGTCCAGGCTCCAGGAGATGCGGGCGGTGAGATCGTTGATGGAGTCTAAATTCCCGTTTGCCCAGTCTTTCGCCAGGTCCATGAGGTCGCTGGCAGCGTTCTGGGCGTTGGAGGCGTTGGAGGAGAGGCTGTTGAGCTGGCGGGTCACGTTGGTGTTGGCGTTGTCCATGGTGCCCAGCAGGCCGTCCACCTGGCTGCCCAGGGTGTCCAGCTTATCCCAGACGTCATTGAGGGTGTCCTCGCCGTAGCGGAGAAAGACCTCCGGCTCCAGCTGACCGACCACGCCGCCCACGTCCTTTCGGCCTAAGATGAGGCCCTCGTTGGTGCAGCCGTCCAGATAGCCCGCCTGCCGCCCGGCGATGCCGCCGACGTTGTAGCCGATGTGGGCATAGCCCACGGCCCCGATGTTCCGGCAGCTCTGGACGATGCCGGAGGAGTAGCCGGTGATGCCGCCGATGTCGGTGCTGGTGGGGACGTTTTCGGTGGAGTTCCATTGGCGGTCAGGCAGGTCATCTAAGTCCGTGGAGCTTTCGATCTCCACAGTGTTGATGCCGCCCTGGTTCACGCACTGCAAGATGCTGCCCAGGTTCTGCCCCACGATACCGCCTACATAATGGGTGGCAACGACCGTGCCGTTGAAGGTGCAGTTGATGACCTGTCCCCCGGCCTCGTTGATGCCGACGATACCGCCGACGCTGCTCTCTCCTTTCAAGTTGCCGGTGATGGTGCAGTTGCGGATAAGGCCCCGGTTGTTGCCCACGAGGCCGCCCAGTGAATCCTGAAAATCCGTCGGGGTGATGCTAATCTCTACTTTCAGATCTTCGACCACGGCGGATTTTTGCAGGTACCGGAACAGACCCCGATTGCTGCCGCTGCCGTCGAGCGTAATGCCGGTGATGGCGTGGCCCTGGCCGTCGAAGTGGCCGCCGAAGGTCGGGATGGGGGTAAAGTCGGTGCCGGTCAGGTCAATGTCGCCGGTGAGAACGACGGTCTTGCCCTGGGACCAGCTGTCTAAGGTACAGTTCTGGGCAAAGGTCAGCAGTTCTTTCTTCGTCCCGATGGTGATCTGGTTCCCCGCAGCGAAGGCCGGGGCCGCCAGGCTCAGGAGCAGGCAGAGCGTCAGAAACACGGCCAGGACTTTACTGGTCTTGCTGTTCATGGTCCGTCTCCTCCTTTCCGCTGGGAATGGGCGTAGGGCTTGCATCCTGGTCCGGCGGGCTGTCCGGGGCAGGTGCCTGCGGGGCCGGGCCGGTGGATTTGATCGTGGGGGCGAAGGGGTTGCGTTCCTCCTCCCCCGGTTCTTGGTTCTGGTAGGCCCCGGTGCCGATGAGGGCGTTGACGTCGCCCCGGATCACGCCCTGGATGTTGGCGTCGACGATGCCGGAGATGCGGCCCCGGACGCGGCCATTGACAAAGACCGTGCCGGTGGCCCGCCGCCGGGCTTCGGGAACGGGCACGCGGAAGCTGGTCTTCTCCACGATGGTGTCACCCAGCAGCAGGATCTGCGGCAGGACGAACATGACCAGGAACATGGAGATGAGGGTCCCTCGGCTCAGGCAGGAACCGATGCCCACGATGGCTCCGTCCGTCGAAATTTTGCCGATCAGGAAGCCGGCAGCCGCCAGGATGGAGCCGGAGGTCAGCACCGTGGGGAAGGAGAGCTGGAGGGCTTTCACAATGGCCTTCCTCGGCTCCATGGTCGTTTTCAGGTCCCGGTACCAGGTCGAGATGACGATGGCGTAGTCGATGTTCGCGCCCATCTGAATGGACGTGACGATCAAGTAGCTCAGGAAGAAGATGGGGCTTTGCGTCAGGCCTGGGAAGGAGAAGTTAAAGAAGATACTGCCCTGAATGACCAGGATCAGCAGCACCGGCAGGCCCACGGACTGGAACGTAAAGAGCAGGACCAGAATGACAAAAACCACCGACAGGACGGAGATCATTACGTTATCATGGGCAAAGGACGTAGACAGGTCATAGTCGCTCGTGGAGTTGCCCACTAAGTAAAAGTCATCGCTGTCGTAATACTGCCCGGTGATCTTGTGGACGGTTTGAAGGAAGTCGAACGTCTCGTCGCCTTCCTCCGGCAGGTTGAGCTTCAGGACCATGCGGGAGTAGTTCTCCCCCAGCATTTGGGCCTGGGCGTCGGTGAGCTGTTGGTGCATGTCCTCCAAGTCCTGTTTGACATCGTCATCCAGGGTGAAGTAGCCCGCCTGCTCCTCGTCGTAGACGAAGAGGAACATATCCATGAGGGACACGGCATAGTCCTCGATGCCGCCGACGATGCGGCCGTAATCCTCGTGGTCGGCAGCGTAGGCGCTGTAAAGCAGACAGACCACTTCATAGTCCATGTCGATAAGCTCTGAGAATTGCCTTGGCTTGAGTTCGTCGGTGAGCGTATAGCCGTCTTTCGCCTCGATGTTCGCCAGGCCCATGGCGGTGTCGATCTCGTCATAGGTCTCTAATTGGTCCAAGATCGCCTTTTCTTTGGCATAATCCCCCTTGGGGACCAGCAGGGCGGCGACGTTTTGCTGGCCGAAGACGTCATTGACCCGGTCCTCGGCGATCTGGCTCTCGCTCTGACGGCTGGTGTCCAGCAGGGTGTAGCCGTAGACATAGGGGCACTTCTGGGACATCCAGAAGCCCAGGATCAGCAGCACCGCAAAGATCGGCACGCTGATGTACCGGGCCTTGACCACAAACCGGCCCCAGGCGTCGATGGAGGGGATAAAGTTCCGGTGCTTGGTCTTCTCCATGGCCTTGGAGGCAAGGATGAGCAGGCCGGGCATCAGGGTAAAGACGGAGATGAGGCTGAAGCAGATGGCCTTGATGAGCACCAGGCCCAGGTCAAAGCCGATGCGGAACTGCATAAACATCATGGCAGCCAAGCCGGAGACCGTCGTCAAACTACTGGAAGCGATGGCGGGGATGGCCGCGGCCAGGGCGGAGATGCAGGCGCTGCGGTCGTTATCCGTGTGCTGCCGGTCCTCCAGGAAGCGGTGGAGCAAAATAATGGCGTAGTCGATGGCCAGGGCCAGCTGAAGGACCACGGCCACGGAGTTGGAGATGAACGAGATCTCTCCCAACAAGAAATTGGTGCCTTTGTTGAGCAGCGCCGCCGCGCCAAAAGTAACGAGCAGCACGGGGACCTCTGCGAAGGAGTGGGAGGTCAGCGTCAGCACCAGGACGATGATGACGATGGCGATGGCGAAAATGATGTTCATCTCGCCGGCCAGGGTGTCGGCCTGGGAGTCACCCACGCTGCTGTCGATGTACACGTCATAGGGGGCGAGGACCTCTTTGATCTCGTTCATGGCATCGAGGCTGACCTGGTCATCCTCTTCCCCGGCAAAGGTGACGTTGATGAGGCCGTCCGATCCCTTGAAGTATTCGGCGATGTCCTCCGGTGTCTCCGGGGCGTCCTCGTCGTCGCCGGTGGTATCGGCGTCGGTCTTCACGGTGTCCTCGCCGAAGGTGGCGCTGGTCACGCCGTCGATGCGTTCGATCTGGTCGGCCAGGTCCGCGCAGATGTCATAGGTCGTGTTTGTGACCATGATGCGGGCGGTGCCGTAAGTCGTCAGCTCATCGTCCATGATGGTCAGGCCCCTGCGCGTCTCGGTGCTGGCGGGAAGGTAGTCGGTCAGGTCGTTGCAGACCTGGACCCACCCGCTGGAAATGGCGCAGAAGATCATGGCGCAGAGATAGAGAAAGAAGATCAGGTTGCGCCGGTCCACGATGGCGGTGGCCAGTTTTTCAAAAAAAGACGGCCCGTCGGGTTTTTTGCTCATAGATCCACCTCCTGTGGGGTTCGGGACTGTCCAGTCCATTCAAAAAAAGCATTTCTGTCAGGATACGACGGAAGGGGTAGGCAGGGCAAGAGACAAATGCCCCACTGTTGTTAGAATTTTAACATATTTTTGTGATTTGTAAAAAATCTTCGGTGGGTTTGGCGGGTGCGCAGACGATGCTCTCTATGCTATACTGAGGAGGTAAACGCCCTCCGTCAGCTTCGCTTTCAGGGGAGCCAAGTGTTTAGGAGACTCCGCCATGCAATACCACAACGCAAGCACCACCAAAAAAGAACTGGCCGCAGCGCTCAAGCAGCTCATGGAGCAAAAGCCCCTGGAGAAGATCTCCATCCGGGAGATCACCAGCCTCTGCGGTCTGCGGCGGGAAACGTTTTACTATCACTTTGCCGACATCTACGCCCTGATCCAATGGATGTTTGAAGAAGAGGCGCTGGCCCTCCTGCGCCAGCACGAGGGCGTGCAATTTTGGCGGGAGGGGTTATTGCAGCTCTTCCGATACATCCAGGACAACCGGGCCTTCTGCCTCTGTGCATTTCGGTCCATCGGGCACAGCCACCTGCGGAAGCTCTTTCAGGAGAGCATCTCCGGCATCGTTCGGACCACGGTGGACAAGCTCGCAGTCGAGCTGCACTGCCCCGCCGACGAGCTGGTGGTGCAGTTTTACACCATTGCCCTGGTGGGGACCGTGGAGAGCTGGCTGCTGGGCGAGGTAGACCGCACGCCGGAGGAACTCATCCAGTTTGCCGACACCATGCTCCAGGACCACATGCGGGGCATCCACCTGCGGATGCAGACGGAACACGCCAAGTAAGCACCCCCTTATTATAATAGGGACAGCACAGGGACGCAACCCATAACCGGGCCGCGTCCCTGTTTTTTGTCAAATTTTGGGCCTTACTGCCACCCACGGGCCGTGGGGTCCAGCAGGTCCCCCGCCCCGTAGGCCAGGGCGTTGCAGATGGCGGCGGCCACGTTGCTCCCCCCCTTGCGGCCCAGGGCCACAATGGCGGGGACGTCGTATGTCCGACAGGCGGCGAGGACGGCCTCTTTCGCCTCCACCACGTTCACAAATCCCACAGGCACCCCGATGACCAGGGCGGGGCGAAGCCCCCGCTCCATCTGTCGGACGATCTCGAAGAGGGCCGTGGGTGCATTGCCCACAGCGAGGATCGCGCCGGGGTAGGCCTGCGCAGCCTTCTGCATGGCGGCCACAGCGCGGGTGCTGCCCTGGTCTTTCGCCCGCTGGGCAATGTCCGGGTCGGCCATGAAGCAGAGGACCTGTCCCCCCAGCTTCTCCAGGCCCACACGGCTGACGCCGGCCTTGGCCATGTTCGTGTCCGTGATGATGGTCTGCCCGCCCCGCCGCAAAGCGTCCGTCGCCAGACGGACGGCGTTGGGGGTGAACACCAGGTTTTTGGCGTAATCAAAATCTGCCGAAGTGTGGATGACCCGCTTGATGACAGGGGCCTCGTCCGGGGGCAATTCGATGCCCAGGTCCGCCAGCTCCTGGGTGATGATGGCCATACTGGTGCGCTCGATGTCGGCGGGGCGTTCGTGTTTCATGGCGTCTCCTTCCCTTCTAAGGCGGCGTAAACGGCGTGCATATCCAGGCTGTTTCGGACCACATCGGCTAAGAGGTCGAACTGCCGCTCCTGATAGGCCTTCTGGTCCTCCGGCTGAACGGCCACGGGGTCCAGGCCCTTGCGGGTGAGCAGCCAACGGGCCAGGGCATCGGTCAGCTCCCCCGTGTCGAAGAGGCCGTGGAGATACGTCCCAAAGACGTTCCCGGCCACGGCCCCGTCCGTCCGCCCGTCGGACAGGCGGCAGAAGGGCGTTGCCCCCTCCCCTACCTTGGTCATGCCCATGTGGATCTCATAGCCGTCTAACTTGGCCCCGGAGCAGAGAGGGGCGGTCACCTCTGCTGTGACACGGGTGCGGGTCTTCTGGGCGGAAAACGCCGTCTCACAGGGCAGCAGGCCCAGGCCGGATAACACGCCCAGCTTCTCTACCCCATAGGGGTCAGCCAGCGTCCGGCCCAGCATCTGGTAGCCGCCGCAGATCCCTAAAACAGGCGTGCCGTTGGCGGCCAGATGCTTCACGGCAGTCTCCAGGCCGTTCTGTCGGAGCCAGAGCAGATCGTCCATCGTGTTCTTCGTGCCGGGCAAGACCACGAGATCGGGCTGGCCCAGCTCCCCCACCTTAGAGACGTAGCGCACGCCTAAGGCCGGGTGGCGCTCCAGCGGGGTGAAGTCCGTGAAATTCGAGATGCGGGGCAGGCGAAGGACGGCGATGTCGATGGGTCGTCTCGCCTCCGTCTGGTCCAGACAGGGGGCGAGGGAGTCCTCATCCTCCAGATCGACCGTTGCGTAAGGCACCACGCCCAGGACGGGGATGTTGGTCTTTTCTTCCAACATGGTGAGGCCTGGTTTTAACAGGCCCACATCCCCCCGAAACTTGTTGATGATGCACCCGGCCACCCGCGCCCGCTCGTCGGGTTCCAGCAGTTCCAAGGTGCCATAGAGCTGGGCGAACACGCCGCCCCGGTCGATGTCTCCCACCAGGAGGACAGGGGCGTCCACCAGCTTTGCCAGGCCCATGTTGACGATGTCATCCTGCTTCAGATTGATCTCAGCGGGACTGCCCGCGCCCTCGATGACGAGGATGTCATTCTCCTGGGCGAGGCTGTGGTAGGCCGCCAACACGTCGGGGATGAGAAACTGCTTCATTTTAAAATAGTCCGCCGCCCGATACTCCCCCCGGACCTTGCCACCCACAATGAGCTGGCTGCCCACGTCGCTGGAGGGCTTTAATAAGATGGGGTTCATGCGCACGTCCGGCTCTTTCCCGGCGGCGCGGGCCTGGACGACCTGGGCGCGGCCCATCTCCAAACCGTCCTGGGTGATGTAGCTGTTGAGGGCCATGTTCTGGCTCTTAAAGGGGGCCACCCGGTAGCCGTCCTGCCAAAAAATGCGGCAGAGCGCGGCGGTGAGCAGGCTCTTGCCCACGCCGGACATGGTGCCCTGGATCATCAGGTTTTTGGTCATAGCAGGCCCTCCATGGTTTTGATCAGACGTTGATTTTCTGCCGCCGTGCGGACGGCGACGCGGAACCAATTCTCCCCCAGACCGTCATAGTCAGCGCAGGTGCGGATCAGCACCCCTTGGCGCTCTAAGCGCCGGCCCAGCTTCGGGTCGGGGCTTCGGAACAAAAGATAGTTGGCTTCGCCGGGAAGCACGAAGCAGCCCAGGCGTTCCAGCTCTTGCTTCAGCCAGGGGCGTTGCTGCGCGAGCAAGGCCCGGAGCTTCTCGGCGTAGGCCGTCTCCCGCAGGGCCGCCACCCCCGCCGCTTGGGCCAGATTCGACACCGGCCAGGGCTGGCCAGCCAGGGCCATGCGGTCGAGCAGCTCCGTATCGGCGCACAGGCAGTAGCCCAGGCGCACCCCGGCCAGGCCGTAGAACTTGGTGAAGGCCCGTAAAATCAGCAAACGGTAGACCCTCAGAACCGGGATCTGAGACCGGGGAGTCAGCAAAAACGGCGCAAAGCACTCGTCCAGCACCACCAGCACCCCGCAGGCCCGGCACTTCTCCAGGATCGCCTGGAGCAGCCCCAGTGCCGTTGTCCGCCCCGTGGGGTTGTTCGGCTCACATAAAAAGAGAACGTCTAAGTCCGGTGTGATCTCATCGAGTATCTCCGGCGTGACCGCAAAGCCGCGCTCCTCCCGCAGGGGAAAGGACGTGACCTGCCCCCCCACCCGTTCCAAGGCCTCGGCATACTCGGAAAAGGTCGGGGCCGTCACCAAGGCCCGCTTGGGCCGCAGGGCCAAGGCCAGGCGGTCGATGAGGTCCGCCGCACCGTTACCACAGAGGATGTGGGCGGGGTCTACCCCGTGATGCTCCCCCAAAGCCTTCCGCAGGGCGCAGCAACGGGGGTCGGGGTATTGTGCCACGTGTTCAATGGCCTCCCGCATCGCCCGCTTTACGCCCTTCGGCGGGCCCAGGGGGCTGACGTTGGCGGAGAAATCGAAACGGGGCAGTGCGTCGTGTTTGGCTTGGTAGGCGGCCCAGTCGCCGCCGTGCTTTCCTTTTCGCATCAGATCCCTCCCCAAAGCAAAACGGCCCAGCGCACCAGGCCCAGCAAAACCAGACCCAGCACGCCCCCGCCGTAGAGCAGACGGTCGGCCCGCAGAATATCGTTTGGTTCCACGGGGCGCTTGGCGTCGCCGATGGTGGGCTTGTCATACTTCTCGCCAAAATACCAGGCCGGGCCAGCCAGCTGGATCCCCAAGGCCCCGGCCATCGCCGCTTCCGTCTGGGCGGAGTTGGGGCTGGCGTGGTTTCGCCGGTCCCGCCGCCAGATGCGCCAAGCGCCTTTGGCATCCTCCCCCAGCAGGGCAGAGGCCAACACCAATAGCAGCGCGGAGAGCCGGGCCGGGAGCCAGTTGGCCGCATCATCCAGCTTGGCGGCACAGTAGCCGAAATAGAGATAGCGTTCGTTTTTATACCCTATCATACTGTCCATGGTGTTGATGGCCTTATAGCACAGGGCCAGCGGGGCCCCGCCGAGGAGCAGATAGAACAGGGGCGCTAAGACCCCATCCGAGAAATTTTCCGCCACCGTCTCCACCGCCGCGCGGGTGACCCCGGCCTCGTCCAGGCGCTGGGTATCCCGGCCCACGATGCGGCTCACGGCCTTTCTGGCGTCCTCGATGGTCCCCGTGGTGAGGGCGGTGTAGACCCGTTTGCTCTCCGTGTTCAGCCCCTTGAGGGCCAGGGCCTGCCAGCCCCAGAAGACACCCAGGGCGAAGCGCAAGGTCGGGTGAATCAGCCCCACAGCCCACAGTGCCAAAATGGTCACGGTCAGCGTCCCCACCGGCAGAAGCAAAGCCAGGACAAAGCCCGCCGCCCGCTCTCCCCTCGGCGTTTTGGGAAAGCCCGCCCGCAGGATCTTTTCCAAGCGGGAAATGGCTTTGCCCATGACCACCACGGGATGGAGCAACTTCTCCGGGTCCCCCAAGAGCAGGTCCAGCACAAAGCTCAGGGCCGCACCCAAGAGCCACATCATGGCGCCGCCTCCTTCGTGTAGTCCCGTTGGGCCAGGACGGTCAGGCGGCGTTCCGTGGGCCAGCGGCTGGCGTCTAAGACATAGCTGTGCCCGCAGGGGACAGACCAGTCGAAATAGGGTTTCTTCGGGTCGGCGAAAGCAGATAAGACCGCCAGCTGCGTGCCGCCGTGGGCGACGATCGTCAAGTCATTCTCCTTTACAGCTGCTGCATCCAAAAGGCAAGCAAAAGCTTCCGTCACCCGCCGGATAAACTGGGCTTGGCTCTCGCCATTGGGGCAAGGCCCCTGACACATCGTATCGACCCAGGCGCGGTAGGCCGGGTCGTGGGCCATGTCCTTGGCACTGCGGCCCTCGAAGTCGCCAAAATCCATCTCCTCCAGGCCATCCGTTTCCACGAGCTTTGCATGGGGGAAGAGGCGCTCGGCCGTCTGCCGGGTGCGGCAGAGCCTCGTGATGTAGACCGTCTCCGGGCCAATTTCTGGCGGGTGTAGCTCCGCCAGCCCGGCGGCGGAGAGGGGCACGTCCGACTTCCCCTGATACCGTCCGGTCCCCTGCCAGAGGGTGCTCCCGTGGCGGATGAGCTCGACGGTCATAGCAGTTCCCCCTTGAGCGCCTGGGGCAGGCCGCAGCAGACGCGGATGACGCTCTCCGCCCGCTGGGCCAGCAGACAGGCCAGCCGCCCGGCGGCTTCCCGCGCCATGCGCTGGGCCGGGTCCATGGGGACCACGCCGCCGCCCACCTCCGTGGCGATGAGGACGGGGTACTGGGCGCTGAGGTCGTCGGCCAAGGCTTCTAAGTCTTCGGCTTGGGCCGCCAGGTCCTGCACATCCCAGGCGGCCTTTTGGGACAAAGCTTCCTCGCTCCAGCCCAACGCCTGGCACACATATTCTTTTTTCCCCGCAAAAAGCGGGCCGGTCACAAAGATCATACGATTCCCTCCAGCCATTCCACCAGCCACAGGGCGGCCAGCATTCCCAGCTCCGCCCGCTGCAAAAACCACCCGGCCAAGTCGCCGGATAAGCCGCCGAACTCCCGCTCTGATGTCCGGCGGTAATGGACAAAGATCCCTAGTGCAGCCAGCGCCATGCCCATCCCCCGCAGGCGGAACCAGCACAAGGCCAGCACCAGCAGGACGGACGCCACGCATAACCTACGCGCCACCCGTTTCTTGTCCGCCGCTGCCGCAAAGGTATAGGCCAGCCCGGACCCGCGGGCCAGCGGAAACGTCGCCACCGCCAGCCCGGAGAGGCACCGGCTGAGCACAAAGCTCAGCCAGATGGGCACCCCGGCATAGTCCGGCAAAGTCGCCCAGAGGACAAAGGAGACCAGCAGATACCCGCACAGCCGCATGACCCCAAAGGCCCCAATATGCGGGTCCTTGAGAATTTCCTGCCGCTTCTCCGGCCCGGCGTGGCTGGCCAGTGCGTCGTGGGTGTCGCAGTAGCCGTCCAGATGGATCCCCCCCGTCACCCAAAGGGGCAGCAGGCACAGCCCTGCCCCCCGCACCAAAGCGGGAAACCCCAGCCAGCCGCAGACCAGCCACCACAGCCAGCCCAAGCCGCCGATGAGCACCCCGATGAGGGGAAAGGCGCACAGGGCATAGCGCATATTTTTTGCATCCCAGGGAAACTGGGGCATGGGCACAGCGGAGAACATGGAAAACGCCACCGCCACCGTTTGAAACAAAGTTTTCATGGGGCCTCCTTGAGGACGTTGGGCAGGCCGCAGACCAATTCCACCACCCGGTCGGCTTTTCGAGCCAGCACGCGGTTGAGCCAGGCCAGGTCTTTGAGATAGGCCAGCGTGTCCCCCGCATACGCTGCCCCGCCGGAGAAGACCTCGTTGGTCACCACGGTGAGGTGGGCGCAGGTCTTTAATAGATGCTCGATGCCCGCCAGCACCCGTGCCACGCCCCCGGCCTCCGGTCCGTAACGCTCGTTGGCGGTAAGATTACTCAGGCACTCCAGAAGGACGTTGCCGCCGGGGGGCAGGTCCAGGGCGGGCAGGTTGCGGTAACACTCCACAGTGGTGAACTCCCGCTGGGCACGGGCGGCCTGGTGCTTGGCGATGCGGGCCACGCATTCGTCGTCCCAGGGTTCCATGGTGGCAAGGTACCACCGCCGCCCCGGCAAGGCCATGACCTGCTGCTCGGCGTATTCACTTTTTCCGCTGGCGGAGCCGCCGATGACTAAGGTGAACATGAACGCGCTTCCTCCTGTCAGTGCTGGGGCGTGTAGGCGTCGATGCCCAGCACCCCAAAGGTGTGACCGCTGTGGTAGACGGCCAGGGCCATGTCCAGCAGGGGCAGGGCCATGACAGCCCCGCTGCCCTCCCCCAGGCGCAGGCCGGCGCAGAGAGGTGCCGACAGGCCCAACCCCTCCAGGATCGCCTTGGCCCCCGGCTCGGCGGAGACGTGGCTGGCCAGCAGCGCATCTCCCGCCGCCGGGCACAGCCGCACCGCGCACAGGGCCGCAGCGTCGGCAATGAACCCGTCCAGCAGCACCGGCAGACGGACGAAAGCGCCCCCCAGACACAGGCCACAGAGGGCGGCTAAGTCCAGCCCCCCCACGCTGGCCAGGACCCCCACGGGGTCCGCCGGGTCCGGGTGATTTCTGGCAACGGCCTTGTGCAGCACCTGAATTTTTTTCAGAAACGCCGCGTTCGACAGGCCGGAGCCCCGCCCCACCAGCGCCGCCGGGTCGCGGCCCAGCAGGACACTGGCCACGGCGCAGGCCGTGGTGGTGTTGCCGATGCCCATCTCGCCGGTGAGCAGGATGTCCGCTCCCTGGGCTTTCGCGTCCAGGGCCAAGGCGATGCCGGTTTCAATAGCCTGGGTACACTCGGCCCGCGTCATGGCAGGGCCAACGCTGCAATCGTCAGTTCCGTTTTTGCATTTTCTTGGCAAAACGCCGTCTGTAAAGTCAAGATCCTTTACACCTATATCCACCGGGATCACAGTACAGCCTGCTTGGGCAGCCAGATAGTTCACCGTGCTGGTCCCCTGCCCCAGGGCCCGGGTCACGGCGCGGGTGACGCTCTCGTCGGACTGGCTCACGCCCTGGCAAACGACGCCATTGTCGGCGCAGGCCACGAACAACATGCGCTTGTCCAAACGAACGTCCGGGTCCCTGGTCAGGGCGGCGATCTTCGTGATGGCGTCCTCCAGCTGCCCCAGACTGCCCAGGGGCTTAGCGAGACGATCCCACCAGCGCCGGGCGGCGTCCCGCGCCGCCGGGTCGCCGGGGCGAATGGCAGAAATGGTTTCTTCCAGGGTCATGCTCTCGTCCTCTTTCTATAAAAAGTTGCCATGGCGACAAACCGTTCTGCCATGGGGGTCTCCCCCCCAAAGTGCAGGTGGGGAAAGGCGGCGTACATGCTCTCGCTGGCATAGCCAAACCGCCAGCTCCGCCCAGAGGGTTTCACGGCGGTCAGCTCCTCCCCGTTGGCGGTGGTGTCCCAGTAGTGAAATTCGTGGGCGGGGATCGCTTCGCCCGCCCGGAAAAGCAGGCTGTCGCGGTCCCCCGTCAGGGTCAGATACCCAAAGCGGCGGAGCTGACCCGTAGGGTAACCCTCACCGGGGAAGACACCCACCATGGGATAGCCCTCCCCCGCCGCGTTCTGTAGGGCCGCTTGCAGATAAAGAAATCCCCCGCACTCGGCTACGGTGGGCAGGCCGCTGGCCACCACCTCGCCAATGGCCTTCCGCATCCCCGTCTTTTGAGCCAACTGCGCGGCGTAGAGTTCCGGGTAACCGCCGCCCAGATAGAGGCCGTCGGCCTTTGGCGGGGCCTCATCATGCAGGGGGCTAAAAAACACCAGCTCCGCCCCAGCGGCTTCCAAGGCGTCGAGATTGTCCGCATAGTAAAAACAAAAGGCTTCGTCCCGCGCCACGGCAATGGTACAGGTCTTCTCCCCCTGCCGGCCCTGGGCCTTTGGCGCGTCCGGCACTTCGTCGGCGAGGGCTAGGAGCGCGTCCAGATCCACGGTTTTCTCAAGCTGCGCCGTCACTTGGGTGAAGCGCTGGGCCAGGTCCTGGATCTCCCCCGCCGTCTGCAACCCCAGGTGTCGGCTCTCGATGCGGGCCGCGTCCAAGGGCGGCAGATAGCCCAGCACAGGCAGGCCCGTCTCCAGCTCTAAGATCGGTTTCAGGTGGGCGTGGAGAGACGGCTTGCAGAGGGTCAGGATCAGGCCCCGCAAACGGCTGTCCGGCCGGAACTTTTGTAAGCCCTGGATCTGCGCCGCCAGGGTCAGGCTGCTCCCCCCCGGCCGAACGGCCAGCACCACGGGCAGCTTGGCCGCAGTGGCCAGGTGCCACGCGCTGGCCTGGTCGGTCCCGTTCACGCCGTCGTAATAGCCCATCGCCCCCTCGATGAGGGCGACGGGGCGGCTCTGCTTGGCGAGGGTCTTTCGCACGCCCCTCTCGCCTTGGAGAAAGAGGTCTAAATTCCGGCTGGGGACGCCCAAGACCTTTTGGTGAAACATGGGATCGATGTAATCCGGACCGCATTTGAACGCCTCCGCCCCGATGCCGCGGGCGGCGAGGGCCGCCAGCAGACCACAGGTCAAAACCGTCTTGCCGCTCCCGCTGGCCGGGGCGGCCAGCATCAGGCGCTTCATGCGTCACCTCCGGCAGAAATCAAAAAGATGGGGTTTTGGGCCAGGAGCAGGTGCAGATCCCCCGCCGCCTTGGCGCGGCTGACGGCAATTTGGGTGATCTCCGGGGCATAACCCAGGGCGGTCAGCTCCTCCACAGCCTGGTGCAGCGTCTCCAGCGCAATGGCGGAGATGCAGACGCGAGCCTTGGGATTTTTTGTGCGGACAACCTGTAAAATTTCCGGCATCTTCCTGCCGGTGCCGCCCAGAAAAACCACATCCGGTGCAGGCAATTCGTGCAGCGCTTCGGGCGCGTGGCCCTCCACGACCCGCAGGTTCCAGGCGCAGAACTTCTCCCGGTTGCAGCGGATGAGTTCGCAGGCCTCCGCCTTGTGTTCGATGGCCCAGACGGCCTGGCTGTGGAGCGCCAGCTCGACGCTGACGCTGCCCGTGCCCGCGCCGACATCCCAGCAAAGATCCTCCGGCCCCACGGCCAGCTTCGCCAAGACTGCCGCCCGGACCTCCTGCTTTGTCATGGGCACCTTGTCCCGCAGGAATTCCGCATCCGGGATACCGGGGGCGCGGCGCTTGGGCGTGGGAGCCGGTTCGGCCAAGAGGACGCTGAGGGGGGCGAAGGTCTCTTCCGCCAGGGCCTGGGCGGTGCCGGAACAAACCTTCTCCTCTGGGTACGATAAGTTTTCCCCCACGGTGACCGGCAGGTCACCGAGCCCCACCTCCACGAATCTCCGGCAGATGCTCTGCGGCGTGAGAATGCCGCCCGTGAGGAAAAAGACGGGTCGGCCGTGCAGCACCTCCGCCACCGGGTCCAGCTCCACCCCATGGGCGGAGCACAGCCGCCAATCCTGCCAGGGGCGACCCAGCCGGGCAGCGAAGAGCTGGACGCTGGAGAGGCCCGGCAAGATCCGCGCCGGTATCCCCGCCTGCTCCAGCAGAGGCAGCAGGCCCTTGGCCCCAGAGTAAAAGCCCGTGTCGCCGCTGAAGACCACGCAGGCCGTCTCCTCCTGGGCTGCTTGGAGCAGGTCCAAGATCTCCTGAGGGCGCACGGCGGGCACTTTTCTCGCGCCGTGTTCCGGCAGATGTTCCAAGAGACGCTTCGCGCCTAAAATGAGGGGGGCGGTCTCTAAAGCCTCCCGTGCCTGCTGGGTCAGGGTATCGAATGTCCCCCCGCCCAGGCCGATGAGGGTCACTTGCATTTGGCTTCCTCCTCTCCCAGTTCGTGCAGAATTTCTTCCATGGTCTGGCCGTCCTCCTGGGGGCGGCGGATGAGGACCAGGGGAACGTGTTTTTCGCGGGCAGCGTCCGCTTTATCTGTAAAGCCTCCAGCCTTGCCCCCATCTTTGGTAACAAGCCATTTTACGTTGTATTGGGTCAGCATGGCTTTGTTCATTTCCCTGGTGAACGGCCCCTGCAACGCCAGAATATTCTTGTGGGGGATCCCCAGAGCCTCACAGGCGTCCAACGCCGCGTGGGTGGGCAAAACGCGGGGGTAGAGCCGCATGGGGTCCAGGCTGGCAAAGGCGAGCAGCTCTTTCGCGCCGGTGGTGAGGAGGATGTTTCCCTCGGTGGTCTGCAAAAACGCCGCCGCCTGCTCTGTACTCTCCACTGTGACCCAAGTTGCTTCCGTCGCACTCTCCTGCCGCAGGAGGCGGCGGAGGGGGGTGCCGGTGGCTTCACAGGCCGCCTGGATGTTCTTCGTCACCTCCACCGCATAGGGGTGGGTGGCGTCGATGCAGAGGGCGTAGTCTGGTAAGCGTCGCGCTATGGCAGGCTGCTCCAAGCGGCCCGTTAAGATATGGTCTTTGGGAAAATCCCCCAGCATCTCCGCGCCCAGCTCCGTCGCCACGCTCACGGTGACGGCATGGCCCAAGGCCAGGAGCTTCTGGGCCAGGACACGGCCCTCGGTCGTACCGCCGAACAGCAAGATCTTCATGTCTTATTCTCGTAGCCTCGCGGCGTGACCATGCGGCCGTCGATGGCTTTCGTCGTGCGGTTGCCGATGAAGACCGTCGTGAACATATCCGCCCGGAAGTCCCGCAGCTGTTCCAGGGTGAGCAGGGCGTGGTCCGTCCCCTCCCGGCCAATGTTCCGCACCCAGCCGCAGAGGGTGGCGGGGTCCTTGTCCTCCAGCAAAATGTCGCAGGCGCGGCGCAGATGCTCCGTGCGCTTCTTCGAGCCGGGGTTATACAGGACAAGGGAAAAATCCCCCTGGGCCGCGCACCGCAGGCGCTTCTCGATGGTCTCCCAGGGCGTGAGCAGGTCCGAGAGGGAGATGACGCAGAAATCGTGCATGAGCGGCGCCCCCAGCACCGCCGCGCCGGAGAGCGCCGCCGTCACGCCGGGGACCACTTCGATCTCCACCTCTTCGATCCCCTCCGCCAGCTGGAGCAAAGGCCCGGCCATGCCATAGACCCCCGCGTCCCCGCTGCATAAGAACGCCACCGTCTTGCCGCTCCGGGCCGTCTCTATGGCCCAGCGGCAGCGTTCCAATTCCTGGCGCATGGGGGTGGTGTAGGTCTGCTTGTCCGGGAAGCGATCCTTCACCAGGTCCACATACACGGGATAGCCGCACAGCACGTCGGCGTCTTCCAGGGCCGCCAAGGCCTGGCCGGTCATCTGGGAAACCTCGCCGGGGCCAAGGCCCACGAGATAGATGCGTTTTTCGTTCATATTACCACCGCCAATCAAAGTGCACAGGGGCCAGAGCGACGGCGAAGGTCACGCCCGCCCCCTTCCATTTTTTCTGGAGCAAATGTCCCCCGCTGGCCCGGACTGCCGCCCGCTCACAGACGTTGTCCACGCCCGTGATCTGGGCCACAAAGGGCGAGGGGGTAAAGTCGCCGGAGAGCTTGGAAAGTTCCTCGGCGGCGTAGGTTTTGAGCTCCCAACCGTGGGCCGTGCAGAAGGCCAGCAGGCCGGGTTCGTTGGCTTTCAGGTCGATGGACGCGGCCTGAACAAAAGCCTCCGGAGCGAAATTCTGCTCGGCCAGCAGGGCCGCGTAGGCGTTTTCTAACGCCGCCTGAGACGTCCCCTTCCGACAGCCGACCCCCAGCGTCAATGCCTTTGGGAGCAGATGCAGCGCCGTGTTTTCCTCCTGATACAAGGTGACCGCTGCGTCGCAGGTCTCCTCTTCCGTCAGAGAAACTTCGTCCGGCTTCTCCCCGGAAATGGGCCAGGGACAGCGCAGTTGAATTTGCTTCCCGTCCAACACTTTAGAAGAGACCCATTTGATGCGCTCCGGTTCCTTCACCAGGCACCCCTGGGCGTTTGCCCAGCTATCCACCGCAAACAGCCCCCGGCCATCCGTGGCTGTCGTGATCACAGGGATCGCGCCAAGGCAGGCCGCAATGGCCTGCGCCAAGGCGTTGGCTCCGCCCAAGTGGCCGCTGACCAAGGGGATGGCAAAGCGCCCCCCTTCGTCCACCGCCACCACGGCGGGGTCCGTGGCCTTGTGCCGCAAATGGGGCGCAATGGCCCGCACCGCAATGCCGACAGCCCCGACAAAAACCAGGCCCTCTTTTTCCGAAAACTGTTGTGCTATCCACACAGGCAAGGGATTTCCCTTGTCAATTCTCGTCACGCTTCCGCCGAACTGTTCCGCCAGACGCCGGGCCAGGTCCTCCCCCCGCCGGGTGAAGGCGGCAAAGGCCAAGGTCATTTTGTCGCCCTCCGAAACTCCGTGGAGAAATCCGGGGCATAGAGGCGGCTGCGCTCGTAGTCCGTCCCCAGAAAACCGCCGACCAAGACCAAGGCCGTCTTGGAAATGCCGTGTTCTTTCCCCGTCTTCGCCAGTTCTCCCAGGGGGCACCGGACGACCTTTTCCTCCGGCCAGGTGGCCTTGTAGACCAGCGCCGCCGGGGTCTGTTCCGTGTAAGCCCCTTGCAGTAAGGCGGCCTGCAAACCCTCCAACATGGAAGCGGAAAGAAAAATCACCATCGTCGCCCCGTGCGCGGCAAGGGATGCGATGCCCTCCCGCTCCGGCACCGGCGTCCGCCCTGCCATGCGGGTGATGATGACCGTCTGGCTCACGCCGGGCAGGGTGTACTCCGCTTCCGCCGCCGCCGCGGCTCCGCAAAAACTGGACACCCCAGGGGTAATGGCATAGGAGATGCCCTTGCTATCCAAGGCGTCCATCTGCTCCCGAATGGCCCCGTAGAGGCAGGGGTCGCCGGTGTGCAGGCGGACGGTCTGTTTCCCCTGGGCTTCAGCCTGCTCCATCACGGCCAAGACCTCTTCCAGGGTCATTTCCGCGCTGTTATAAATGGCGCAGTCCTCCCGGCACAGGCCGAGCAAAACGGGGTTCACGAGACTGCCTGCATAGATGCAGACGTCCGCCTGCTTGAGCAGCTCTGCCCCCCGCAGGGTGATGAGGTCCGGGGCCCCCGGCCCCGCGCCGACAAAGTGGATCATGGTGCCTCCTCCTTCACGATGATGGTGGCGTAATAGCCCACGGGCTGATCAAGCTCCCGCAGGTCCCGGCAGACCAGCTCCCCCGGCAGGCCGCAGTTGGCCACGAGCTGGGCGCGGTCCAGCAGGCCCTTTTCTTGCAGAACAGCGAGTACCTGCGGTAGCTCCTGCCCCGATTTCATCAAAATTTTCGTCCCCGGCAGGTCCAGCCCCGCCAGTTGGTCCGGGTGAGAGGCCGGGAGAACGTGCAGGGCCTCGCGCCCCTCCACCAGACTCTCCCCCAACCGGGCAGCGATGGCCGCAAAGCTCGTCACGCCGGGGATCATCCGGGTGGGATAGCCCCGCTGCTTCAGGCGCTCCATCACATAGCAATACGTAGAGTAGGTAGACACATCCCCCAGCACGACCATGGCCACGTCTGCTCCCCGGTCCAGATAGGCCGCCACCAAGTCCGCGTTTTTCTCCCAAGCGGCCGCCAAAACCTCCGGGTCCCGCGACATGGTGAAGGGCAGGGACAGCAGCGCTTTCCCGTCCAGGTCCACCGCCTGGCCCGCAATGGACAGCGCCAGCTGCTCCCCCGACCGCGACTGGGGCGCAGCGATGACCGGGCAGGCCTTCAGCACACGGCAGGCTTTTACCGTCAAGAGTTCCGGGTCGCCGGAGCCAACGCTCACCCCGTAAAATACGCCTAACCTTTCTTCCATTCGTGCAGTACCTCCTCATACCCTTCTGTCCGCCCCAACACGCCGTAGACGTTGGAAAATAGTAAGACCCCCACAGGATACGCCCCCGCCGCCCGGCGGCGGACGTGCCCGTCAATGGCCGCAAGCAGGCGGGCCATCACTGGCGCACGCAAGCCGGCCTGGTCCAGCAAGGCAATACAAGCATCGGTCGTCGCGCTGTCTAACAGAGCCTCACACAACGCCTGTCCCCCGCCGCAGACGGCGGCGTAGGCGCAGAATAGTTCCGTCCGGCAGTCGGCGTAGCGGCTGTGGGTGTTCATAATGCCGCCGGCCAGCTTCACGAGCTTGCCCACATGGCCCACCAGCAGAACGCTTTCAAAGCCCTCCACCGCCGCTTGGTCCAAGGCATCCCCGATGAAATTTGCACACTTCACCACGGGGACGCCCAGGCCGTCCAGCCCATGGCGGGTGAGAAAATCCTGGCCGTAATTGCCTGGGGTCAGGATCAGTCGCTTGTGCCCCTGGGCAGCGGCCTGCCTGAGTTCAAGGGCCATGGTGTCGATCATGGCCTGCATACTCATGGGTTCCACGATGCCGGAGGTGCCTAAGATCGAGATACCCCCCACGATGCCCATCTGGGGGTTGAATGTCTTTTGGGCAATGGTCTCTCCCTCCGGGACGGAGATGGTCACCTCCGCCCCGCCGTCATAGTCCGCCGTCCGACAGGCCGCCTCCACCGCCTCCCGGATCATCTGCCGGGGCACGCGGTTGATGGCGGCTTCCCCCACGGGCTGATCTAAACCGGGCTTCGTCACCCGGCCCACGCCCTGGCCGCCCCGGATGCGAATGCCGGGGGTGTCAGACAAGGATACGTTGGCTTGGATGAGCGCCCCCGTGGTCTTGTCCACATCGTCGCCGCCGTCCTTGCGGACGCTGCATTGGGCGGTGTCACCCTGCATCCGGCAATGTTCTAAGGGGACTTCGACGGTCAAACCCTTGGGCGTCCGCAGGGAGACCGTCTCCGGCCAGACGCCGGTGAGTAGTTTTTGCACCGCCCCGGATGCGGCCAGCGCCGCGCAGGTCCCCGTCGTGTACCCACAGCGGAGCTGTTTGCCGTCGGCGTAAATATAGTGTTCAAAGGCCATGGGAAACCCCCTCTGAAAATGCAACGGGCTTGCCCATCTCCTGCGCTGCGTTCAGTAAGCGCCGGTTGGCGTCGTTGTCCGGGCCGAATCCGGGACAACAGCAGAGGACGGTCTCGCAGGTTTTCAGCACGGCCAGGGCTTGGGTATACGCCCCTTCCCCCATCGGCTGAAAGGCCGGGGATGAGATCACGTCTACCGCCAACGCCTTTGCCGCCGGGAAATCCAAGTCATGTTCCTGCAAGATGCCCGCTGCAAAGGGGATGCCCTGCCGCCGCAGACGGCGGTAGGCCGGGATGCCGCTCCCCCCGCCGCCGATGACAAAGACCTTCGGCGGGCCGGGGATGCGGGGCAGTTCCAAGCTGCCGTAGGCCGCGGAATAGATGCCGGGGGACAGTTCATAGAGCTGGGCGATATAGTCCTCCGTAAACACTTCCTCCGGCGGGCCGACTTTCTCAATGCTGTTGTTGTGGACACAGACCACCAGGTCAGACACCCGCTGGGCCAAGTCCAATTCATGCAGAGACAGCACCACCGCCAACTGCCGCTCAGCCACCAGCTCTTTTAACGTGGAGAGCAGCTCCAGCTTATGCCGAATGTCCAGAAACGACGTTGGCTCGTCCAGGACCAGGATCTCCGGCTCCTGGCACAGGGCGCGGGCCAGCAGGACCCGCTGGCGCTGGCCGTCGCTGATGGCGGAGAAGGGGCGGTCGGCCAGGTCCGCAGCCCGGACTTGGGCCAAGGCCTCATCTACCTTTGCCCGATCGGCTTGGGAGAGGACCCCCATGCGCCCGGTGTAGGGATACCGCCCCGCCGCCGCCACGTCGCGGCAGGTCATCAGCTCCGGCTGGTGGCGCTCGGTCATTAAGACCGACATCTTTTGGGCGACCGTTTTGTTGTCTAAGCTCGCCAGGCTCTGGCCGTCCAGCTCCACCACGCCGCCCAGGAGGCGCAGCTGGCGGACGATGGTCTTTAAGATCGTGGATTTCCCCGCCCCGTTGGGGCCGATGAGCGTCATGATTTCCCCCCGGCGCAGGCGGAGGTCGATGTGCTCGATGAGGGGCTTGTCGTAGCCCACGGTCATGTCCTGGGTTTGCAGATAAAACGCTTGCATAGCGCCTCCCCCCTTTCTCAGGTCCGCTTGGTCTGGCGGCGGATCATCATATAAATGACCACCGGTGCCCCAAAGAGGGCTGTGACCGAGCTGATGCTCAGCTCCACCGGCGCAAAGACCGTCCGGGCGATGAGGTCACAGAACATGCAGAAGACTCCACCCCCCAGAAAACACCCTGGGATGATGAGAATGGGCTTGGCCGACCCAAAGAGGCTTCGGATCAAATGCGGCACGGCGATGCCCACGAAGGAAATCGGCCCGGCAAAGGCCGTGACGCAGGCAGAGAGAACGCTGGAGAGCAGGATCAGCTCCACCCGGAACCGGCGGACATTGACCCCCACGCTCAGGGCATAGCCCTCCCCCAGCTGAAAGGCCCCCATGGGTTTGGACAGCAAAAAGGCCCAGACCAACGCCACGCCAACCGTCACCGCCATGACGCGCACGTTGGACCAGGTGATGCCGGAAAAGCTGCCCATGGACCAGTTGTGGAGATTCACGATGTTGGCGTCGTCGGCGAAGGTCACGGCGAAGTCGGTCAGGGCCGAGCAGATGTAGCCGATCATAATGCCGCAGATGATCAAAATCGACATACTGCGGACTTTGCGGGCCACCAGCAGCACAAAGGCCATGGAGAGCATGGCCCCCACGAAGGCGGCGGCGATCATCACCACGGAGTTGGAGAGCAGACCCCGCTGAAGGAAGAGGATCATGGTCATGGCGACCACCAGCTTTGCCCCGGAGGAAATGCCCAGCACAAAGGGCCCCGCGATGGGGTTGGCGAAAAACGTCTGGAGCAGAAATCCCGCCACAGAGAGCGCCCCGCCCAGCAGGATGGCCGCCAGCACTCTCGGCAGACGGATGTCCCACACGACCCGGCTGGCGGTGGCGTCACTCCCTTTTCCCAGGAAAATTTGCATGACCTGAGCCACGGAGATGCCATAGCTCCCCGCGTTCAGGTTCCAAACCACGAAACTGACCAACAACACGGCCAGGATGACGAAAGCTACGGTATATCGTTTTGTCTCCCGTCGCATGGGGGTCCCCTCCTGTCTCAGGTCAGTCTGTGTAAATACGTCAGGGCGTCATCGGAGACGCTGGGGTCGGTGAAGATGGTGTGGAAATCGACCATCATATCCCCTAAGCCTAAGCTCTCCTGGAAGAGGTTCTTGCCGGTACACCAGACGTTGCCCGCTTTGACCGCTTGAAAATCCGCCAGGAGCGGACTTTTGTCCAGAAGCTGGTCGATGGTGGTCAGCTCGCCCTCGATGGTGCTGTTGTAGATCAGAATATCTGCGTCTTTGGCGCCGGTGTAGAAGGCCTCCATTTGGAGCGTGGTGGTGGCCTGGGCGTTTTCGTCGGCTTTGAGATCGCGGAAGGCATAGGTCCCCCCGGCCAGCTCGATGGCCTTGGCCACGTAGTCCCCCGGCTTGCGGACGGTGACGCCGCCACTGTTGGTGATGGCAAAAAAGGCCACGGTCTTTCCCGTCGCGGGAAGGTCGGCAAACTGCTGAAGCTTATCTACTTGTGCCTGGAAGCAGGCCGTCGCCTCCGTTGCCTTCCCCAGGAGGATGCCGCAGAATTTCACCCACTCCATTCGCCCCAAGGGGTGGCTCTCGTAGCTGGAGCGCTCCACGAGGACGGGGATGCCGAAGCTCTCCATCTCCTCCTTGACCTCCGGGGTGTGGTAGATCATGGTGTTTTCCAGGGCCAGGTCACAGCCTTTGGAGAGAATGAGCTCATAGTCCGGGGCGCGGTACTTCCCGGCGTAGGTCATGGTGCCGTTTTCCATCGCGTTCTTGGCCTCCGAGATGTACCAGTCATCCGCCTTGAGGGAGGACAGGGTCACGTTCCCGATGCCGTCCACCGCCCGGAAAAAGTCCATGGTGCTCGTGGCGGCGAGATAGATATTGTCGAGAGGCTGCTGGACGATGGTCATTTCCTCCGGCACATCACTAGGGACGCTGGCCCCTTCGGGGACCACAAGACAGCTGCTGCCGTCCTGGATGTCGATGCGGCAGTAGCCCTCTTTGGAATAGGCCGCCGTAAACTGGGTGGCATATTGCAGCTCCATGGGCTGGTCAAAGGTCAGGTCCGCCCACGAAACGCTGCCCGCCGTCTGGCTGCCGCTCTCCCCCGCCCCCTGGCCCCCGCAGGCGCAGAGGCCCAAGGCGAGGGCCAGGGTCAGCAGGAGGGCAGTCAGTTTTTGGAAAGGCCCCCGGCGCATCAGGAGGCAGGCTCCAGGCTGGCCGAGTCGAAGGTCAGGGTGTAGTCGATCTCGTGGGGCGTGCTCATGGCGGTTGTGTCAGCGACAACAGCTATGGGGGCATCGAACCCGGTAATGGTGATCTCAAACGTGGAGTTGCCCTCGGTGTTCACGGGGTCATACTGCACGTCGTCCACCTTCATGTAGTCATAGTTGGAGCTGCTCCACTCGATGGTGGCGGTGGCCTTGCCGTCGGCAATGACAAGCTTGGTGGGCGAGGTCACGCTGGCCCGACCGGAGCCGCCCTCCAGGGTCACGGCGACCTGATAGGTGCCGTCGGCCAGGGAAAGGTCTGCCACCGTCTTCAGGGGGCTTTCCTTCCAAGCCTGCTGGGGCAGAGAGACAGACTGGAAAACCAAGGTGCGGTCATACCACATTTCCTTATTCTTGCTGAACGCAGCGCAGTCCACGCCCTTGTCCAGGTACTCCACGGGGATGGTAAAGACGTGCTGGCCTGCATCGTTCTCTTCAAAGGAAATGTACTGGTCCTCGGAAACAGCGGCGGCTTCCTCGCCGGTGCCGGGGAAGACATAGAGGTAGCCGGTGCCGCCCATGGTCATGGCGGCGGTCATCTTGCCGTCGGCCACAGTGAGCTGGCAGGCCTCGATGTTGAACATGGAAGAGCTGGACTCCACGGTGATGTCATAGGTGCCGTCATTGAGCACATCGCCATAGACGGGGGTGCCCTCTTCGATCTCCTGGGGGGCGGCCATGTCGCTCTGGTCGGCGACCGTTTTGTTTTCGTCGGTGGCGGGCTGGGGTTCGGCGTTGTTGCCGCAGGCGGCCAGAGAGGCCACCATCAGCCCCGCCAGAAACAGGGACAGTGCTTTCTTCATTCTGATCTCCTCCTACTTGTGTTGGCTCGATAAACTGCGGCCGCCCGAAAGGGCTTCCGGGCGGCCGCAGTGGTCCAGTATACTGTGTATCGCTTACTCTGCCTCGGCGCTGGCAACAGCGGCCTTGGCGTGCTCCACGAAGAGCTGCTGAATGGCCTCCAGCTGGCCCAGGCCCTCGACCTGGCAGTCGACGGTGTAACCGGCCTTCTCGAAGGTGCTCTTCCAGGAGTCATCCTCATCGCCGGCCATGTCGTTGTTGGCGTGGTCGCCGGCCACGATCATCAGGGGCCGCAGGATGACCTTCTCATAGCTGCCCTTCTGCACGGCAGCCAGCACATCGTCCAGGGAGGGGGTGGCCTCCACGGTGCCGACATAGTAATCGTTGAAGCCCTTGTCGGTCAGCAGGGTCTGCATCTTGCTGTACACGGAGTTGGAGTCGGCAGTGGTGCCGTGGCCCATGAAGCAGATGGCGGTCTTGCCGTCGGCGGCGTCCTTGGTGGCGTCGGTGATGGCGGTCATGACGGCCTCGAAGTCGGCGTCAGAGGTCAGCAGAGGGTCGCCGATGGCGATCTTCTCAAAGCTGTCGGAATACTTGGCCAGCTCGTCGGTCAGCTCCTCGTACTCCAGGCCATTCATCAGGTGGGTGGGCTGGACGACCAGGGTCTTCACGCCGTTGTTCACGGCGCGTTCCAGGGCCTGCTCCACGTTGTCGATGGTCACGCCGTCACGATCCTTCACGTGGTCGATGATGATCTGGCTGGTGAAGGCGCGGCGCACGGAGTAGTCGGGGAAGGCGGTCTGCATGGCCTTCTCGATGGCGCCGATGGTCTCGCGGCGGCTGTCGTTGTAGCTGGTGCCGAAGCTCACGACCAGCAGCTCCTTCTCGCCGATCTCGTCCTGGTTCAGGGGATCGTCCTTGGAGGCGTCGCCGGTGTCGGGTTCCTGCTCCTCGACCTGGGTGGTGGAGGCGTCGGTAGCAGGCTCCTGGGTGTTGGTGTCCGTGTCGGTGGTGTTGCCCCCGCCGCAGGCAGCCAGCAGGGTGACCAGCAGCGCAGCAGAGAGCAGCAGAGCGAAGATTTTCTTCATTTCATGTTACCTCTTTCTATGAATTTGTTCCGGGCAAAACATTGCAAAAAAACGACCGCATTTCTGCGGTCGCTCCTCCCCCAATGCTTTCCCCAACGCGCGTGGTGTGGTTTGAAAAAACATTTGTGAGAACATAGACCCGTGGACCGCAGGTCTGAGATTCTACGTTCGGGCAGGTCTCCTGACTGGGGTCATCGCCGCCCCCCTCTTCCCGGTTGCCCAGTGAGGTCATGGGGGCCGCTCCCTTACACAGTGACGGCATCGTTACGGATTCACACCGTATTCCCTTTTCACCCGCCGAGGACGGCAGGCACCTGAACGCTACAAACACTCTACAATATTTTGTTCCAGACAGGAGTTATTGTACCAAGGTGGGCGTGAGATGTCAACCGTTCTGTAAGGCGCTCAAGTCGATCTCATATTTCATTTCTTTCGGGGGCTGATAGGGCCCTAAAAACAGCGTCATATACCAGGGCAGATAGCGCACGCCGTCCTCCACGGCCACGTTGCCCTTGCACAGAACCGTTGCCTGGCCGAACCTCCAGCCCTCTACCCGGCGCATCCGGTCCAGGGCTGGATGCCGCTTGAAATCCTTGCCGGATTTCACTTCCAGCAGGTCCACCTGCATCCCGTTTTGCAGGACGAAATCGATCTCCCCGGTCTTCTTGCCGTCGTAGTAGTTGAGCTGGAACCCGTGGGCCTTGAGTTCCTGGGCCACGACGTTTTCCAGAATACTGCCCATGTTGATCTGCAAGTCACCGTGCAACAGCGCAAACTGAACATTTTCCATGCAGGCTGCGCACAGCAGGCCCGTGTCCCCCTGAAAGAGCTTAAAGAGATTGTGTTTCTCATTCAATCGAAGGGGCGGCTGCGGTTCCGTCACATTATAACAAGGCAGGGCCACCCCCGCGTCCGCCAGCCATTGGAAGCTGTCGGCATAGCGCTGCTGGCGGCCGTTGGGGTCCAGGGCCGCCAAGATGAAGCGGCGGTTCTTTTCACTCAGCTGGGCGGGGATGCTGTCAAAGATCGCCCGAATTTTGAGCTTGTCGTTTCCCTGGGCATACTGTGCAATGTCCAGCCGGTACAGCGCCAGGATATCTCGCTGGCGGGCGATGACCTGAGCGATGTCGTGGGTGTCCACATAGGTCTGCACCACATCCGGCATCCCGCCCACCACCAAGTAACTGAAAAACAGCTTGCACATCGTCTCATGGACGGCTTCTGTCACGGGACTGGTGGTTTCATAACAGGTTTTTAAATATTGTATCGTGCTCTCCTGCACCCCGTTGGCCCGGGCATATTCCTCAAAATCCATGGGATATAGTTGATATATCTCTTCAAAGCCCACCGGATACGACCGGACTTCCTTGTAGTTCACGCCCAGCAGGGAGCCGGACTCGATATAGTCAAAGCGACCGTCCTCCACCAAAAACTTGATGGCCGTCCGCGCGTTGGGGCAAGCCTGGATCTCGTCCAGGAGCACCAGCGTTTGGCCGGGGACCATGGCCTGCCGGGTATAGGCCGTAAGATTGGTAATGAGGGTGTCCGCGTCCAAATCTCCGGCAAAAATCTGTGCGGCCCCGGTGTCTGTGATGAAATTGACCTCGACAAAATGCACGTACTCCTGCCGCCCAAATTGCCGGATGAGGGTGGTCTTTCCGGTCTGTCTGGCGCCCAGGATACACAGCGCCTTTTTCTTGGGCTGTTGTTTCCACGCCAAGAGCTTGTCATATGCTTTTCGCGCCAGCATCGCGCCACCTCCTAACGGCTTCACTGTAACATAATTCCCAGGGGAAAACAACGATTTTGTCACGAAATTCTCAATATTTTTCCTGTCTTCGTCACATCATTCCAAACTAGACAAAGCAGGACCGGCGGCGTATAATAGCCCCACCGGTCCGGGCTGGGCCGCGCACTTTATCCCAAAGCTGAGGCAACTTCTTATGATCGCGTTTTTTCTCTCCCCCATTTACCTACTCGTCTGCTGGTACCTGCTCCGCTGGATCCTGCGGTGGATGAAAGCCTGCCATGGCGTCTTTCACAAAAAGAAGGTGCAGATCGGGCTGCTGATCGGTTACGCCTTTGTGGCGCTGAGTTTGCTCACGTCATTTCTGCTGCCGGTCTCGCCGCTCCAGCGGGTGCTCAAGTGCATCAGCAATGTCTGGCTGGGCGTACTCGTTTATCTGATCATGACGGTGGGCATTGCGGGCTTTCTCCGCCTGGTGCTCAAGCGCACCAACTTCGCCCGGAAAGAACACCTATTCAATCAAAAGCACTTTATCCTCACCGGCTGGCTCTGTCTCGTCATCGTGGTCAGCCTGAGCGTCTCCGGCGTGGTCGGGGCCAGGAATTTGCAGACCACGGACTACCAGGTCACCGTCCACAAGGTCGTGGAGGGGCGGGAGTCCCTGCGCGTGGTCCTGGTGGCGGACCTGCATCTGGGATACAGCATCGGCCAGTGGCACATGAACAACATGGTCGAGAAGATCAATGCCTTAAACCCCGACCTGGTGGTCATCGCCGGAGACATCTTCGACAACGAGTATGACGCCCTGGACGACCCCGCAAAGCTAGCCGCTACTTTACGCACCATTCAAAGCACCTACGGCGTCTACGCCTGCTACGGCAACCACGACATCCAGGAGAAGATCCTCGCCGGGTTCACCTTCCACCAGGACGAAGCCAAGGCCAGCGACCCGCGCATGGATGTCTTTTTGGCTGACGCCAATATCCACCTCTTGCAGGACGAGGGCGTGCTCATCGACGACAGCTTTTATCTCTACGGCCGCGCCGACTATGAGCGCCCTGGCCGGGGCATCCAGCAGCGCCAGTCCCCGGCGGAACTCACCCAGGACATGGACCAGAGCAAGCCCATCCTCGTCCTGGACCACGAGCCGCGGGAGCTGCAAGAGCTGGCCGACGCCGGGGTGGACTTGGACCTCTGCGGCCACACCCACGACGGCCAGATGTTCCCCGGCAACTTAACGATCCACCTCTTCTGGGAAAACCCCTGCGGCTACTTGCAAAAGGGCCGGATGCACAACATCGTCACCTCCGGCCTGGGCGTTTTCGGGCCCAACATGCGGGTGGGGACGAAGAGCGAAATTTGCTGTATCGACGTGCGCTTTGACGGGGCAGAATAACAAATCTCTTGATTTAAGAAAACCTTAATCTTTCCTACATTCCTCCCAAAGATTTTTGTGCTATCCTATTCACAAGATTTTTGGGAGGTTTTTCTATGGTTTCTCACTTGACCTTTCTGGCCCTGGAAGCTCTGCTCCCCGCCGTTGTTTTGGTGGTGGTGACAGGGCTTCTCCTGCGGTTTGCTTGGAAGGAGCGGCGCGGCCAGCGTGTGCTTTTGCTGGAAGTATTCGTCCTCTTTCTCTTTGGCGTGCTGACTGTGACGGGTGTGCCCAGCATCCGCTATTTGACCCAAGACTTTACCATCAACCTCATCCCGTTCTCCGAAGTCCCCCAGGGGCTGCCCGGGAGCTTGCTTCAGCCGGTGCTGAACGTAGTTCTCTTTGTCCCGCTCGGCATTTTACTGCCGTTGCTTTGGGACAAGTACCGCGTCTGTTGGCGCACCGTTCTCTTCGGTGGTGGGTTATCGTTGTGTATCGAGCTGATGCAGCTCTTCAACTTCCGCACCACGGACTTAGATGATTTACTCTGCAACACCCTGGGGGCGTTGGTCGGTTACGCCCTCTTCCGCCTGTTCTCCCAGCGAAAGCATCTCACACCTATGGAAAACAGCAAACCAGGCCCGGCGCTTCTCTGCCTCCTTGTCCTGCTGCTGAACTTCTTTCTCTTCCCCTGGCTGACCTTCGCCTGAACACATCGGGGCAACACCATACGCCCACAAAAACAGGGAACCAAAGCACACGTTTGGTTCCCTGTCGTTCTGTTGTTTTGTCATCAAGAAACAAACGATGGACGCACCGTTTCCAAAGGCAATCCCAGACGGATCGCCTTCTCCCACTCATAGGTCACACGGGTCAACTCAGAAATAAACTGCCGTTCCTTTTCTGTCGCACTGGCCCAACTCACATGATACTTCCGGCACATCTGGAAGTAGATTCGGGGGTACAGCTTCTCCGACGAAAAAGCTGCATACTTCCGCCGTTGCCCTCCCGAAATGGGTGGGCAACGTTCATTTCTACATACTTTTCGATGATCTGGTCATAGGTTGACCGGGGCATTTTCTCGATATTTTCAAGGCAGCTTCCAGATACAGCACCGGTGCAAACCGGAAGTTTCCTTTAGCAATTTTACGTTTCTCTCACGGTGTCGCGTCTCCGTGTTTCATTTAGTCCAGCAAAAACTTCCCGATGCTCTCCATGGCCAGGGCGGATTTTCTGGTTGGGAACATCTGGAACACATGCCACATGTCGTTCCAGACCTCCAGCTGGCAATGCACGTTATCCGCCAGCATCCGCTCGCGCAGGCGAATACTATCCGAGTATAAGATCTCGTTGGTGCCCACCTGGATGAGGGTGGGCGGGAAGCCGGTGAAGTCACCGAAGAGGGGCGAGAGGAAGGGGGAGGTCAGGTCCTTGCCGTCGGCGTAGACCTCCCGGACGGCTCTGATATAGTCCATGGTGATGGTGGGGTCGATCTCCGCCCGCTGGGTGTAGGACCGGCCGCTGGCGGTCATGTCCGTCCAGGGAGACATAAGGGCCAGCTTCCCCGGCAGCTGGCGCCCCGCCTGCTTGAGCTGGTGGCAGAGGACCAGGGCCAAATTTCCTCCGGCAGAGTCCCCAGCGACCATCACGTCCCTGGCCCCATAGCCCAGGTACATGAGATAGTCCCAGGCCTTGCGTGCGTCGTCCACAGCAGCCGGGAAGGGGTGTTCAGGAGCCAGCCGATACTCAAAGCACAGCGTCTCCCAGCCGGTGGCGTTGGTCAGCTTCGAGGCCAGGGGGCGGGAGTAGCCCAGGTTGCCGCTGGTGTAGCCGCCGCCGTGGCAGTAGAGGATGACTTTGTGCTTGTCGTGGGGCCAGTCGGGCAGGACCCAAGCGGCGGACATACCCTTGAGCTGAAAGGTCTCCCATTTTTTCAGGACGATCATGGGGGCCGCCAACCGGCCCAGGACCTCTTGGGCGGCCCGCTGCTTGGCCAACTCCTCCGGCTCCATGGAGCCTGGGGTGCTGACGGAGTGGATGGCTTTCAGCGCCCGCATCATGGGGGCCAGGCGGCGGTCCTCTTTTTCAGGCTTTTCTGCCTTGGCCATTTTTTCGGGCTTGGCCGCTTTTTCGTGGCGTCTCTCCTGCTTTTTCTCTTTGGCGGTCAGGCGAATGGTCTGCTTCTTTTCCTCCATGGTGCGTCTCCCTTCTCCGGCGGAAGGCCGGACGTATCAAATCTTTTATACTATACCATGCTTGTGGGAAAAAGGGAACCGCCCTCCCCTGCCATTTTCTCCAAATTTTTGACACAGACAGGAAGTTGTCAGGAATATTTTTCCTGTTGCACGCAGTTTTCCTTGCAAGCCTCCCCGCCCTTTGTTATACTATACGTTATCTACGGTCCCTTCGCTCCGGCCCGGTCCGTCCGGCCCCGTGAACGACCACAGATGAAGGAGGTTCCCCAAGTTGAAAATTCCCCTCAAGAAAATCCTGCTCTACAGCGCCCTGGTGCTGCTGGGTCTGGTGATCGTCTTTCTGGTCTGCCGGCTCATGCTGAATCTCAGCGCCGTAGGCCATGCCCTGTCCAGCGTGGTGGGAGCGCTGCGGTCCATCGTGCTGGGCTGCGTGATGGCCTACCTGCTCTACCCCCTGACGCGGTTTGCCGAGCAGTTTCTGCTCTTCCATCATGTGAAACCCAAATCGGCCCGCACCCTCTCCACCGCCTTTTCGACCATCGTCCTGCTGACCTTGATCTTTTTGTTCGCCTATTTCATCATCCCCCAAATGGTGGTGAATCTTCCGCCGCTGATCCAAGGGCTGCCGGAAATGATCCAGAGCTTTTCCAAAAATCTCTCCGATTTTCTGGTGGAGCATGGCCAGTCCACCGAGATCATTCAGGAAACACTGGACAAAGTGGCCGGGATGTTCCAGTCCTGGCTCCAGGATGACCCTCTCTCTGCCCTGTCGAACGTCATGGAACGGGTCGCCGCCGCTGCTGTCGGTGTGCTCAACTTTATCATTGGGATCATCGTCATGGCCTATGTGCTCATGAGCCGGGACCACTTCGTGGGCCAGGGGAAAAAACTTCTCTTCGCCCTCTGCCGCAAGCGCACCACCTGCGACCGCATCCTAAAGCACCTGCGGGTCATCAACCGCATCTTTACCAATTTCGTCTCCGGCAAGCTGCTGGACTCCCTCATCATCGGCCTGCTCTGTGCCGCCTGCCTGGCCATTCTGCGCATCCCCTACGCCGGTCTCATCAGCACCATCGTGGGCATCACCAACATCATCCCCGTCTTCGGTCCCTTCTTTGGGGCCATCCCCTCAGCGTTTTTGCTCCTGCTGACCGACCCCTACAAATGTCTCGTCTTCCTGATCTTCATCGTCATCTTGCAGCAGGTGGACGGCAACATCATCGGCCCCAAAATTTTGGGCGACTCGACGGGCCTGTCGGCCTTTTGGGTGCTCTTCTCCCTGCTGCTGTTCAACCATCTCATGGGCTTCTGGGGGATGCTGCTGGGCGTGCCGCTGTTTGCGTCGTTCTATTACTTGCTGCGGGAGTTCATCAACAGCCGCCTGAAAAAGAAGGGCCTGCCCCTGGCGACCCAGGACTATGTGCACGTGGCGGGCATCGACGAGAACGGTACCATCTCTTACATGCCGCCTCCATCCATCGAATTCCACCCCCTGCTCCGGGGCAGCAACAGCCTGCGGGCTAAGATCGCCCAATGGTTCCAGCACCCGACCCCACCCCATCGGAAGTCAAAGGATGACACAGACAAACCCGATGATTGACCCCACCCCCCGGAGGTGACCCTTTCCCATGCTGAAAAACCGAATGAGTTTCCGCGTGGCCTTCTGCGGCATTTTGGCCGCATTGATGACCGTCATCATGCTGGTGGGGCCGCTCATCCCCACCATGACCTATGTCGCGCCTGCCGCCGCCGGGGTGTTCCTCATCCCCGTGGTGTGGGAGTTCGGCGGAAAGGCCGGCGGGCTGCTCTACGCCGCCGTGGCGCTGCTGGCCTTTTTCCTGGCCCCAGACAAAGAAGCCGCCCTGTGCTTCGTGCTGCTCTTTGGCTGGTACCCAGTGGCCCGGCCCAAGCTCCAGCACATCCGGCAGAAGCCCGTGCGCCTGGTGGTCAAGCTGGCGCTGTTCAACGCCGCCCTTCTCGCCATTTACGCCCTGCTCCTGTTCGTCTTCGTCATGCCGGACTTGCAGCAGGAGGCCCAGAGCTGGACGGCCCTGCTGCTGGTGGCCTTCTTCGTCCTGGGCAACATCAGCTTCCTGCTGTACGACGTGGTGCTGGGGCGGATCGCCGATCTGTATGTCCGGCGGCTGCGGCCGAAGTTATTTCGGCGGGGGCTGTGAGCGGAGCGCACGGGCCGCAGGGGTCTGCGGCCCCTACGAAATACGCCAGACACCCAATATAACTATAAAAACAACGAGGTATGTTCCCCATGAAACAGAGAATGTGTTCCCTTTTCCTCGCGCTTGTCCTGCTGCTCTCCCTAGCCGTCCCGGCGGCGGCAGCCGGGACGATGCCCTTTACCGACGTGAAGGAATCTGATTGGTTCTACTCCTATGTCAAGACCATGTACGACAACGAGCTGGTCTCCGGCACCACCCCCACGACCTTCTCCCCCCAGGACACCGTGACCCTGGGCGAAGCCTTGAAGTTCGTCCTCAACGCCGCTGGGTACACCGCCCCCACCACCAGCGGCAAAAACTGGGCCAGCGGCTACTACCAGCTGGCCCAGGAAAAAGGCTTTCTCAACAGCAGCTGGAGCCTGGGCCTGAACGACGCCATGAACCGCCTGCAGATCGCGGAGCTCATCGTAAACGTCCTGGGCGTGGAGCGGAAGCAGCAGACCGCCTCCCCCTTCACCGACACCAGCGACGTGGCCGCCCTCATTCTCTCCGACCACGGCATCTTCGAGGGCACCACAGAACGCGACGGCAAAACCTACTTCTACCCCCAGCGGAACATCTCCCGCGCCGAGATCAGCACGGTCATCTGCCGGGTAAACGAATTCAAGAAGAACCAGGAGCAGACCCCCGACGAGCCGGACAATCCCCCGGACATCCCCGACGACCCCGGTACCATCGACCCGGATGACGATAATTCCAAGCCCACCTCCGGCAAGTATTTCTACTACCAGGGCCATAAAGTGTACATCCCCGACAACATCGCCCTGCAAGACTACGACGCCTCCCTCTTCCAGCTGGACGAGAACGGCTACATGCACTACGAGAGCGATCTCTACACCTCCACCGTCGGCGTCGACGTCTCCCGCTACCAGGGCAACATCGACTGGGCGCAGGTGAAGGCCTCCGGCGTAGACTTCGCCATCCTCCGCCTGGGCTACCGGGGCTACGGCACGGGCAAGATCGTCCTGGACACCTACTTCCGCCAAAACATCCAGGACGCCCAGGCCAACGGCATCGAGATCGGCGTGTACTTCTTCTCCCAGGCCATCAACGAGGCTGAGGCCGTGGAGGAGGCCCAGTACTGCATGGACGTGCTGCAGAACTACAGCATCACCTACCCCATCGTCTTCGACTGGGAGCCATACAGCAACAACACCAACGCCCGCACCAACGGTCTTTCTGACAAGATGCTCACCAAGTGCGCCGTGGCCTTCTGCCAGGCCGTGGAGGACGGTGGGTACGAGAGCATGGTCTACTCCAACCTGAGCTATTTCTACTTACACTTTGATATGTCCAAGCTGGCCGAGTTCCCCCTGTGGCTGGCCAACTATGTAAAGAAAACCAACTTCCGCTATCACTTTGACATGTGGCAGTATTCCTGCACGGGTACCGTGCCGGGCATCAAAGGAAACGTAGATATGAATATCCGGCTCATCCCGAAAACTTGATCAATCACGATGTTGTAGCAAAGGCCCTTCCAAGCACCAAGCTCGGAAGGGCCTTTCCCTCTCCTGTTTATGTTCGGCGATTTATGCGGCCTTCTCCGTTCCGGGCACGGCGAGAACCAGGATCTTGCTCTGAAAGACCGCTTGCTGCATCCCAGGCAGGGCGGAGGTGTTACAGTGGAACTCCAAAACATGCTCTCCGGGAGAGAGCTGATTGGCAGAGAACGTAATTCTGCTCTTGGAATCTGCCGTGACATGAAAGGCCGCGTTCTGATAGTTCGGAATCGCAGTTCCGTCCAGGTACCACCCGGCAGGGAAGGTGACTTCCGCGCCCTGGTCACAGTGGAAGCGGCACGGGATCGTCACCGTGGAGTCCTGATACAAAGTGACCTCCGAAATACCCAGATAGCCAGAGAACGTCAATTCCTCCTGGGATACCGGAACGGTCGAAGCCGCCTCTAGCTGGGCGCCGTTCGGCAGCTGCACCTGACACGTCACTGAGACTTGTTTCTGTCCCACTGCAGGCGTGTACGAGAAGGTGTCTGTGCTCCCGTTGAATACCGAAATACCGGGCTTCGCCGCGCCTGCCGGAGCGCCGTCCACCAGCCATGTGACAGTGCAAGGCATCTTCACACCGTCGGGCAAGCCGGAAAACGAGGCCGTAAACGCCGTCGGGACATAAGGCCGTGCGGAAGTTCCCGCCGCACGCAGGGTAATAGACAGGGTCTTATCCGCCGTGCTCCAAACCTTTTCCCGCTCCGCCCGGCAGGCAAAGCCATACTCCAAAAGTTTTTTGCATTCACTCATTCGGGCGCTGGAGCTAGTGGTGTTCATCACCACAGCAATGATCCGTCTGCCGTCTTGCTTGGCTGTACCGGTAAAGCAATACCTGGCCCCGTTCGTCGTTCCCGTTTTCAGACCGTCGATCCCGACAACGGAGCCATCTCTCAGTAATGTATTGGTGGAATAAAAAGTTTTTCCTTGGAAAGAAACACTTTTCAGAGACGAGTACTCTAAAATTTTCGGGTACTCCCGGATCACTCTCTGGGCCAGCTGTGCCATAGCCCGGGGCGAAACGGCGTTTCCGTCGTCGATGAAGCCGCAGCAGTCTGCATACTTGGCATCGAGCCCCATTTGCTTTGCCGTTTCATTCATCCGGGCCACAAACGCCGCTTCGCTGCCGCCGATGTGTTCCGCCAAAACGAGCACAGAGCCATTGCAGGAGGCTGTCATGATCAGCCGGAGCAAAGTGTCCACCTGATAGCTCTCCCCTGCCTTCAAACGCTCCAGCCCGGAATACGCCGGGTTATTGGACATAGCCGCTGCCCGTGCGCTGGCTTTGACCCAGCTGTCCAAGGAAAGCCGCCCTGCTTCGATCTCCTGAAAAACAAGGTAGACGCTCATGATCTTTGTCATACTGGCCGCCGGACGCGCTACGTCAGCGTTTTTTTCACAGTAAAATTCTCCACTGTCATAGTCTAATACCACAGCACCCGTGGCGTTGACCGCCGGAGCAGTCCCAGCAGACCAAGACATCAGCGGGGCTGCTGCTCCATTTTGTACCTCTTGTGCCTCAGAAAACCGGAAAAATTGCGGATGCTCCGCTGCATAAGTTTCTGCCGACGAGCCTTTTGCCCCATTGATTTGAAATCCCTGCATTGGGGCACAGATCCCATAGCAATCCTCTGCGATATGATTGTAGCCGATGGCTTCCGGTCCAATCTCCTTCAGCGAAACCGGAAGGCTGATCGACTGCATTCCGGTCGGAGAAAATGAGCGCTCTCCCATGCTTTGGAGGGACGCTGGCAAAGAAACCTGCTTTAAGCCGATACAATAGGAGAAGGCTGCTTCCCCGATGCTCTGTAATGCGGACGACCAAACGATCTCCTGCAAAGCCACTGCGTTGAAAAAGGCCCCGTCTCCCACCTGCTGCACAGAGTTCTTCATCTCAACTTGCTTCAAACTTTGATAGCCATCCTGAACCACGAGGTTTCCCTCTGCCAGATAAACATAACCACCAAAAGAATAGGCTCCTACCTTGGTCACGCCGTCTTCGACGATCACCTTCTTAATTTTTTCTCGATAGGGCCACCAAGGGGCATTTGTTTTGCTACAGACCCACGTGCCTGCTTCACCCTCCGACCAATCCAACTGATAATCAGCCATAGGACCGGAACCCGAAATCGTCAATACCCCGGTGCGCTCGTCTAAGCTCCACTGAACCTGATTTCCGCAGCTTCCCGCTCGATCTGTCACTGCATAAGAAGGCACGACCAGCAGCAAACTCAGCGCCAACACCAGAAAAAATGCCTGTACTTTCTTCATGATTCTCTCCTTCCCTGTTTCATCTCCGCACATCCAATGCGGCGTACCTAGTTCTTCCTCCTTCCTCTTGTATTTATTTTCAAGGGTTTCCCCATATTTAGCATTATATATATGCATATATGTAATTCAAGTTTTTTGTAAAAATAACTACTTTAGAAGCAAAATCAACACGCAGACCCATTTTTTAGGGCTTGACGTCGGTTATTTTTGCTTCCAAACCGACCAATTTTGCAATTCGCCCCAAAAACAGTTCTCTCAAATTTCTGGCCCTTGACAATTCCCCCCGCTCGTCTTATAATAACTCCCATCAGAAACAGGCATTGACGGGAACCTTCCCGGCAAGCTGGCCCAGAGAGGGCGCGTCATTGGGCTGAAAGCGCGTCTGCCAAGCAAACCGGTGCAAGTACCATCCCTGAGCCGTCCACCGAACTCTCCCTTCTCATTTTCCGGGCAGAGCGTAGGCTGGACCGGGTTCCCGCCCGTTACAGCGGAAACGAAGCGGCACGTCTTTTTTTCTTGGGACGTTGCAAGCAGGGTGGAACCGCGAGATAATCCCAACATTTATCCCGCCCCTGACCAAAATCAGGGGCGGGTTTTCTTATTTTTCAGGAAACAGGAAGCGCAGACTTCCCCGCCCCAATTTCAGGAGGAACACACCATGTCTGAAGAAAACAACCTGTATACGTTTGAAAATCCCGAATACCGCCAGACTTACTGGCACACCTGTTCTCACGTCCTGGCCCAGGCCATGAAGCGCCTGCACCCGGAGGTGAAGCTGGCCATTGGCCCCTCCATCGAGAACGGGTTCTACTACGACTTCGACACCCCCGCCCCCTTCACCGAGGCCCAGCTGACCGAGCTGGAGGCCGAGATGCGGAAGATCTGCAAGGAGAAGCTGAAGCTGGAGCGCTTCGAGCTGCCCCGCGCAGAGGCCATCCAGTTCATGGAGGAAAAGGAAGAGCCCTATAAGGTCGAGCTGATCAACGACCTGCCGGAGGACGCCGTCATCTCCTTCTATAAGCAGGGCGAGTTCACGGACCTGTGCGCCGGCCCCCACCTGGACTCCACCGGCCGCATCAAAGGCAACGGCATCAAGCTCACCGCCTGCAACGCCGCCTACTGGCGCGGCGACTCCAACCGCCAGACCCTCCAGCGTATCTACGGCGTGGCCTTCCCCAAGAAGGACCAGCTGGACGAGTATCTGAAGGCCCAGGAAGAGGCCAAGAAGCGCGACCACAACAAGCTGGGCCGGGAGTTGGAATACTTCACCACCGTGGATGTGATCGGCCAGGGCCTGCCCATCCTGCTGCCCAAGGGCGCCCGCGTCATCCAAGTCTTACAGCGCTGGGTGGAGGACACCGAGCAGCAGCGCGGCTATCTGCTCACCAAGACCCCCCTCATGGCCAAGCGGGAGCTGTATAAGATCTCCGGCCACTGGGACCACTATCTGGACGGCATGTTCGTCCTGGGCGATCCCCACGACGAGACCAAGGAGTGCTTCGCCCTGCGTCCCATGACCTGCCCCTTCCAGTACCAGGTCTTCCTGAACCGCGGCCGGTCCTACCGTGACCTGCCCATGCGTCTGGGCGAGACCTCTACCCTCTTCCGCAACGAGGACTCCGGCGAGATGCACGGCCTGATCCGAGTCCGCCAGTTCACCATCTCCGAGGGCCACCTGGTCCTGCGCCCGGAGCAGCTGGAGGAGGAGTTCAAGGGCTGCCTGGACCTGGCAAAATACTGCCTGGATACCGTCGGCCTGCTGGATAAATGCACCTTCCGCTTCTCCCAGTGGGACCCCGCCAACCCCAACAACAAGTACGAAGGCACCCCGGAGCAGTGGGATGAGGCCCAGCGCGTGATGGGTCAGATCCTGGACGACCTGGACGTACACTACACCATCGGCATCGATGAAGCCGCCTTCTATGGCCCCAAGCTGGACATCCAGTACCGCAACGTCTACGGCAAGGAGGATACCCTCGTCACCATCCAGATCGACATGCTCCTGGCCAAGCAGTTCGGCATGGAGTACGTGGACGTGGACGGCCAGAAGAAGACCCCCTACATCATCCACCGCACCAGCCTGGGCTGCTACGAGCGCACCCTGGCCTATCTGATCGAGGAGTACGCCGGTGCCCTGCCCTGCTGGATGGCACCTGAACAGGTCCGCTTCCTGCCCGTCACCGACCGCGCCGCCGACCGCTGCGCCGAGCTGGTAAAGGCCCTGAACGCCAAGGGCTACCGCGCCGAGGCCGACTACCGCAACGAGAAGATCGGCAAGAAGATCCGCGAGGCCCAGATCGAAAAGGTCCCCTACATGGTCGTCGTCGGCGACCGCGACCTGGAAAACGGCACCGTCTCTCCCCGTCACCGCGCAGCCGGCGACCTGGGCGCCATGTCCTTCGAGGACTTTGAGGCCCTGCTCAAGAAGGTCGTGGACGAGAAGATCAAGGACAAGGACCTGTAATTCAGAACCCCAGGATCAGAATCGCAGGATCAAAACAAAGGAGGCGGATGACGATGTTCCTCACCACGACCCCGGAAGGGAAGATCTACAAAGAGCTGGCGACGGATCACTTCGCCGACCCCACAGGTCTGGGCAAATACGCCCTCTTCCTGCGCCCCAGCCAGGGGGACATCATCCCCGCGCCTCAGATGGAACCCAGCCTGCTTCTCTCCGGCCGCTACCGGCCCGTGACGCTGGAGGGGCGGAACCTCTTCGTCAGCCGCGGTTTCTACGCCTTCTATAGGCACCTGGAGGAGCATGGCATCGAGGCCACCCACAAGGGCATGGTCGTCATCGCCATGAACAAGCTCCGCCAAATCATGCTGGAGGTCCCGGAGGTCCTGGACAACGCCCGCCTCACAGCAGACGGCCAGCACCTCTACCTCATCAAAAACAAGCTGACGAACCTTCGATAATTCAAATAAATTCAGAACAAAACAGGAGACACTGCGTTGCGCTTTTGGCGCGTGCAGTGTCTCCTGTTTTTATCGTATTGTGGGTGCGGTTTATCGGCTGACGCCCAAGGCTTGCTTGAGGGCATTTTGCAACACAGCGGATACGTTCAAGCCTGCTTTATCTGCTTCTGCGTTGAGCCAGCTAGGTAAAGATACGTTCCGGCGGATCGTCCTCATATCGTTCTGTCTGCGATACTCTGTAAAATCAACGTCCACAAAGGAAACCAGATCATTGGGCTTGGATGCAACATGATCGGATGCCTCCGGGAGCACTTTCCCATCATCCTCCATGTCGATGCCCATGAGCCCCATGGCGTCCCGCGCCATTTCGATGGCTTCTGCCAAGTTATCGCCTTGCGAGTTGATATTGAAGTCCGGCATATAGGACGTAAAACCGCCCTCTGCCGCCGGAGTAAAGATCACAGGATATGCTCGTTTCATACGCTCTGCTCCTCCTGACTCGGTGATATAGATGATACGAGGGGGCGGAGGGGCTTATTTCAGCCCTCTCCGTTTGATGATCACTTTCGCAAGATCCTCTTTAATTTCGCTCTGTCGAGAGATCGGCTCGTTGTCCACGCCGTTGGTGTAAATGTCATGGTTCCCACCGTTTCGCTTCAAGTACCAACCGTTTCTCTCTAGGAGCTTTATCAAGTCTCTGCGTTTCATGACCTACCCCCTTATGTGTATTATACACACTAAATACACAAAAATCAATCACCGTTTTTGGGGGAAGAAAAATGGTCAGCCTCGCTCCCGCATGACGCTCATGTAGGCGGGGCGGATGATCTTGTTCATGCAGACCAGCTCCTCGATGCGGTGGGCGCTCCAGCCAACGATGCGGGCGATGGCGAAGAGGGGGGTGTACAGCTCCATGGGGATGCCCAGCAGATCGTAGAGGAAACCGCTGTACAGGTCGATGTTGGCGCTCACACCCTTGTAGATGGGGCGGTTTTTGGAGATAAGCTTGGGGGCCTCTACCTCGATGTTGCGGTAGAGGGCCAGGTCGTCCTGACGGCCCTTTTCGATGGCCAGCTCGTTGACGAAGGAGCGGAGAATTTGCTCACGGGGGTCAGAGATGGAGTAGACCGCATGGCCCATGCCGTAGATGAGGCCGCTGTGGTCAAAGGTCTCCTTGGCAAGGATCTTCTTGAGGTAGGCGCTCGTCTCGTCGGGGTCAGTCCAGTCGTTCAGATGGCCCTTGATATCCTGGATCATCTCAATGACCTTGATGTTTGCGCCGCCGTGCCGGGGGCCTTTCAGGGAGGAGAGGGCCGCAGCGACGGTGGAGTAGGTGTCAGACCCGGAGGAGGTGACCACGCGGGTGGTGAAGGTCGAGTTGTTGCCGCCGCCGTGCTCCATGTGGAGAATGAGGGCGATGTCCAGGGCCTTGGCCTCCAGCTCCGTGTACTGCATGTCATGCCGCAGCATCCGCAAAATATTTTCTGCCGTGGAGAGGTTCGGGTCCGGTCGGTGGATGTACATGCTGTCGTCGTTCTCATAGTGATTGTAGGCGTGGTAGCCGTACACGGCCAGCATGGGGAACTCGGAGATGAGGCGCACGCACTGGCGGATGGAATTGGCCAGATCACCGTTGACCTGGTTGTCGTAGCTGGCCAGGGTGAGGACGCTGCGGGTCATGGAGTTCATGATGTCTTTTGACGGGGCCTTCATGATGACGTCGCGGGTGAAGTTGGTGGGCAGGGTCCGACAGCTGCTGAGGATGTCGGTAAACTCCGCCTGCTGCTCCGGGGTGGGCAGGTCGCCGAATAATAGCAGGTAGGCGATCTTCTCAAACCCGAACTCATGCGGGCCGAGGTTACCGATGAGCTGCTTGATGTCATACCCCCGGTACCAGAGGCGGCCTTCGCAAGGCTCCCGCTTGCCGTTGACGTTTTGGAACGACTTGATCTTGGAGATGTTGGTCAGACCGGTGAGCACACCCACGCCATTGATATCCCGCAGGCCCCGGTTGACGCCGTACTCCTGAAAGAGGGAGTTGGGGATGAAGTCGTTCTGCACGCACAGGTCTTTCTGGGCGGCGGCGTAGTCTTCGACGGTGCGGTGGATCATGGCGCGTCACCTCCCACCTTTTCGGCCTCCTGCCGCAGAATCTCCTCTAACTGGGCGATCTCGCCGATGAGATGCAAGAACCGTTCCTCTCCAAAGGCGCTGACCACCTGCTGATGGTAGCTGTGCAGCGCCTGGCGACGGGTCTGGACGGAGCTGACGGCCAGCTCGGTGAGCATGATGTAGGTCCCCTCTTCCCCGTTGCCGTCGTGGGTCCAGGTGACCAGGCCTTTGTTTTGCAGGGAGCGGGCGATGGCGGTGACCTTGGGCAGGGGCAGGTTCATCTCCCGCACCATGTCCTTGAGATAGATCTTCTCGCTGCCGCTGTCCTTCATGTGCTTGGACAGCAGCCAGATCAGGGCGTATTCATCTGACGCATTCTTTTGAAACAGCCGCCGCATAGCGGGGCTGTGGAAGAGCTTGTCTGTCTGTTCCGGGGTCAGAGTGCTCAGCACGCCTTCCTGTTGGAGTTCAGTCATGTGTTTCACCTCGGTATCAGATTCGTGACCAGCTTGCGCTGGAGACGGAGAAATTCTTGGGAATCATCTGGGCCAAGCAGCTCCAGCATACGGGCCGTGGCTTGGATGACTTTTTTGCGAAATGCTTCAATGGCCTTCTCGCCCTTAGGGGAGAGGGAGACAATGATCTGCCGGTTGTCCAAGGGGTCGGGCAGACGGGAGATGAGGCCCTTTTCCTCCATGCGGTTGAGCAGGGCGGCGATGCGGGCAGTGCTGACCACCATGTGGCGGCTCAGGTCCGTGGGATGGGCCTGGCCGTAGTGGGTCAGCAGGTAGTTCAGGACGAAGTGTTCCCCCCGGCTGAGTTTGCTGAGAAGGTCCTGAGCGGGCTGGTGGAGCAGGGCTTCGTTGACTTGTACTAGCTCGTTGGCCAATTGCTCATATTGTTCTGTCATCGTGTGTAACACCCCTACGTTCCCTAACGTTGTTAGGTATTATACCAGAGAATGGAAGTCCTGTCAACGCCGGGGTTTCGCGGCAGTTCGACAGGGGGGGATCCATGCGACGCAAGCTCCCCCCTCTCCCGGCGCTCTGCCAGAAAAGGGGGGAGCTTTACGCACGGAATATCAACCACAATTCTTGTGATTTTTCTTGACGAGGCACCGCTTCTTATAAAACGCAATGCCGTAATATTCTCTTACGTCTCCGCCGCATTGCGATTTGCTTTCTTCTCTTCCCGCCTCATGCGCCAAACGGCAAGTGTGCGCACGAGCAAAATGTCAATGAGCACCAAACGCACATAGCTATACAGAATGTTGATGAAGAAATACGGGGAGAAATTGCTGTAGTTGTGCAGATTATCTCTCCATAGCGGTATGACGCCGTAACTCATCAAAAGCGGCAGCACAACGAGCGCGGCAAGCCAGCCGATGATAAGCCATGTAACCTCTTTTTTCGTTGCAGACAACTTGAGCGTCCGGTAGGAGCGCACCGTGCAGAGGATCATCAGGACCATACCGATGAACTGCACCCACGCAATGGAAAGGCGTGCATAGTTCATCTGTGCCGTCCAGAGGTGCGTCATAAAAATCGTTGTCCACGAAAAACCGGTCGCAAAACGGAGGTAGAGATCAACGCAGAGATAGGCCGCCCAGCCACAGCAGAGGCCAACACGCCGCTTCACAGAAAAGCAGATGATGCCGCAGATGAAGAACGGTGACGCGAATAGCAACCCTGCCAGCAGATCACCGGCGAGCAGTAGGCAGAAAATCAGAATGACCGCACCAGTACACAGTAAAACTGTTCCAGCAATGGTACGGCGCTTTTCACGCTCGGGTGTTGCCTGCGGCGCAAAGGACGCGGGCACGGCTGTTTCCGTCTTCGGCATTTCCTCGCCGCGCACAAGCTCGTCAAGCGTTATACCAAAAAGCTCAGAGAGCTTTAAGAGCTTGTCGAGCTCGGGGATAGAGGAGTCGGTCTCCCATTTGGATACGCTCTGGCGCGAAATGTCCAACGCATCGGCAAGATTGCCTTGCGACCAGTTTTTCTGTGTGCGTAGGCGCACGATGTTCTCTCCAAGTGTCATAAATGGGGGTTCTCCTTTGCAGATTTTCTGCGTTCAGTTTAGCAAAAGGAGCTCTAAAAGTCCACCAAGCGGGGTTGAAAAGTTAGCAACCAGTGGTTGCGTCTTATCAAAAGGGCTGCGAAATAGTCATTTAATGCAAAGTTATAGATTTCTGATTGTACCCGCACCGCTATTTTTCTTGTCATTCTTTATGCAAGGTTGTCATTGCATTTATACTTCAACATTTACAAGCAAGTTGAGATCGCCCGATCATTCCTCCAAAAACTCAATCTCAAAAGGAAAGCTCAAGAGTTCCTTTTCCTCGCCTTTCTTCCCTTTCTCATGCTGGACCATAATGAGCTGCACACCCTCCAGATCCACAACACTTCGCTTCGGGTCTCCATAAACACGCATACTGAACCCCTGCTCATTCGTATCTGAATAGACCATCACCGCGCCATCCGCCGCTTCGGTCTTGCAGATTCGTTCCCAAAGCAAGTCCCGGATCCGCACATTGACTTTTCCGACAAACACCCCCGGTTTTAATTCCAGGAACCAACGGGTCAATTCCCCGCGCACGCCCTCCGGCGCTGTGTCCATTGCAATCACTGTCATGGTTCCTCGCCCCGCTCTCCATAGTTTTGACCGCCGGACGTGACCCCTGCTTCGTCATCCCATAGGTCACCTACTTGCGTTCCGTTGTTCTGTTCTTCGGATTCGCCTGTTTGTAAGACCCACGCAACATCCTGCGCGATCCTGGACAACACTTTTGCGTTGGCAAAATGGGTTCGGCATCTCATCCGAATTTCCTTGTGCAAATCTCGCCCTTGCTGCGCGGCTCTGACCGCTTCAAAGGCCACCGGGATCGTTGTCTCCGCTTTATAAAGATCAGCCACATCATACACAAAGGAAAGTTGTTTTCCCGTGTGAATAAATCCCAACCCAGCCGAATAGCCCAGCGACACGATCGCCGCATGGCACAGGCCATACAGCAGCGCATTGGCCTCAGAAAGCGCCTGGTTGATCGGATCTGCTGCATCCCAGTCTGTACTTTTATAAGACCGTTTTTTCCAAGCAATTCCCGTGGTCTTTGCTGCCAGCTCATAGGCTTTCCGGACACGGATGCCCTCCATTCCCCGCAGCTGCTGCAATGTCATCCCATCCGTTTTCATTTTGGAAAACCGGATTTGATACATCCGTTTCGCCACTTCCAGGTGCTTATCCTGATCCATGCAGGCTCCAGCCTGCTTCAAGAGATTCTTCGCACTTCGAGTCTCTCCGATACCCGCCGCATAAAATCGAGTCGCATTCTCTCCGCACCAGATCGCCATGCACCCATTGTCACAAAGCGCCCGGATCGCCGCATGGGTAACTCTCGTCCCAGGCCCCAGCAGCAGGCAAGTCATCGCCGCAATTGGAATCGGGATCTTGCCCTCTTTCTTGATCGCAACAATGGCCGTGTCATTCTGCTCAATGATCGCATGCTCGATGTACAAGTAGCTGATGCTGTCTTTCAACTTCGGCAGCTCCTGTAAATTCTTCATATTGGCATCATCCCATTCATTTTTGTATCTCCCCACATCCGTGGGGCATACGCATGAATGGAAAACCGTTTTCGTCGCAGTATGCGGTTCATCCCCACCTACGTGGGGCATACGCTGCTCTACCGCGCCAACAATTGATATTTCCCGGTTCATCCCCACATACGTGGGGCATACCGCTTTTGGGCCTCAGAATGCTCCTGCCGGATCGGTTCATCCCCACACACGTGGGGCATACACAGGATCGAGCCGGAATGTCAACTCCAAGATCGGTTCATCCCCACATACGTGGGGCATACATGGTGCCTGCTCTGATTTTTCGTGCATAGATCGGTTCATCCCCACATACGTGGGGTATACGTATAGCCTGCCTGAACTGCGGGTATACCTTCACGGTTCATCCCCACATACGTGGGGTATACGACCACCTCGATCTCGGTATAGTTGGTCCGGCGCGGTTCATCCCCACATACGTGGGGTATACTCCTGACAGACCCCATCATCCGGCAGGCGTACCGGTTCATCCCCACCTACGTGGGGCATACGGTCTGGGCTGCGTGTCCCTGGTATATCAGGATCGGTTCATCCCCACCTACGTGGGGCATACCACAAAGGGAGCGTGATTTGCCCTCTGGCGTACGGTTCATCCCCACCTACGTGGGGCATACGGGGTGACGAACCTGCAGGACAGCCGGAACCTCGGTTCATCCCCACCTACGTGGGGCATACGTCCATTGTCCAGAGTGATTTTTACCCGGTTGGCGGTTCATCCCCACCTACGTGGGGCATACAGATCGCGGAGCTGGCTTGTGGCTATGGCGGCGGGTTCATCCCCACCTACGTGGGGCATACGCGGCAGAGCTGGCCCCCGTCCAGACTGGAATACGGTTCATCCCCACCTACGTGGGGCATACACCAAGGCGTAGTTTGTAGCGGCACCATTGAGCGGTTCATCCCCACCTACGTGGGGCATACGAGAGCATGGTGTTGATCCCATCCTGCAAGGTCGGTTCATCCCCACCTACGTGGGGCATACGCTCTCACCGTCCCGGATACCCAGGGCCATGCCGGTTCATCCCCACCTACGTGGGGCATACGGGATCCCCGCACGGCGCAGGGCCAGGTTGACCGGTTCATCCCCACCTACGTGGGGCATACTAACCGGAAGAGCCTACGCCGAATTTAACAAACGGTTCATCCCCACCTACGTGGGGCATACGCTTTCCCCGTCCCGGATGCCCAACGCGGTACCCGGTTCATCCCCACCTACGTGGGGCATACACTGGACCGCCGTAAGAAAAATGGCTGGTTTCAGCCACTTTTCTTATGATTTTACACGAAAAAGTTATTTTGTACAAGGTCTAGTGTTTTTCGGTGTTATCGGGGCAGAAGCATTCCCAACCCATAGGCGCGGCCGGAACCAATGCCTTCCTGGAGCGCATGGCGGAAGCGTTCGGAATCTGTGATCTGCAAGAGGCCCTGGTAATGGTAGCCGGTCACATACATTGGGCCACCGGAATCTTTTTTGTGATAGCCACGCTGCTGGCGGTTTTCCAGCTCTTGACACTGCAAGAGGCGAAACCCATTTTGTTCCCCTTTCCGGGCCAGCCAGGCCAGGCGCTCTTCTTCGGTACGGAGGATGCGGCGCTGGCTGTTACGGCCGGTTTCGGTTGGGACTTTTTTGGTGGGGGCCGCCAGCAGGTCAAAGCCGCGGATCTGGCCCGCTTCCATTTGCGAGAGCCAGTCAGACAGATCCCGCTCTCCAGCGAAGTACATCCCTGGCAGAAGGCGTGTCTGATCGATCGGGCCGTCTGAGTAGAGGTAAAGAGACAACGCCCGGTCCTGGTCCCGCAGGCGATAAAGGACATGGCTACTTTTCCGGTCGGTTCCAAACAGCCCCATCACCAGGCGGTGGAGCTGCTGACAATCTGCCAGCGCAAACTGGATGCGTCGGCTCGCCCGTTCCAGGTCAATTTTTGTCAGATACATCGCACACCTCCCTCTGGATCACCCCGCGGTACACTTGGCGAAGCGTAAACGCCCGCTCCCCCGGCAGCAGGGCATCGGCCCGGTGGTAGGACGCCCCACTATCCTGCGGGATCTCGCACTCATAATAGAGCGTCTCCTGCGCCCGTTCTGCCGGTGGGTACCGGCGCAGTGCGTCCAGCAGGTCTTCATACTCCGTTGTGATCCCGTCCAATACCGGCCGGGATGGAACGCAGCTCTTTCGTCCCAAATAGATGGGCCACTTGGGGGCTTTCAGGGCCTGACAAATTCGTTCCCGCCAAGGCTCGTCCGTCTCGATGAGCACCAGAAAGCTGGCGTCTTGGAGGTACCAGCGTTTGGAAACGATGGTGGACTTATCCGGTGTTCTTGCCCCTGCCGCTGTGTATAATCTGGGCCGTCCTTGTACGGTGTGAAAATCCAGCATCCGGGTCCCCGGCCGGTCTGCTCGGACTGCGATCTGAACGCTGTCTGAGAGGGCCGTGATCTGCGGGTTATCCCGCTCCAAGCCCATCGCGCAGGCCAGCAAACCAACGACCCCCGATTTACTGGGAAAATCGGCGCTGTCTCTGGTCTCCCATTTGGCATGGTCGCCCCAGGACTGTAAGACACCCTCCAGGCGAAGGGCCAATAATACTGCGTTTGCCATGGCGCGGCCTCACTGCAAGGTGTCGGCCACCTGCTCCAACAGCTCCGGCAGGGAGGCACACACCGTCGTATCGCACTGCGGCTGGATGTCATAGATATCCTGGCAGAACCACAAGCGCTTGTCCACCGTCAGGCCATAGCAGTTCTGTACGCTCTCCACCTGCTCCGCCAGTCTCAGAATGCTACCCCGGACCAGATCATGGCCGTTTTTCTCGTTGGGCTTCACCGGATTCACAAAGGCGTTGACCATGCTCACCGGGACCTTTTCTTCTTTGCACTCGATCAAGATCGCGCTGGGCAAAACATTCCCGGCAAAGCTGCTCTGTTTCCCCGAAGGGTTGCTCAGCGCCATCGTGCGGATCAGAGCCGGGATCGCCTTCTGGATCAGCGCCTCGGCGTCCGGCGTATCCTTCAAGTTTTTCCGCAGGATCTCCGTATCCAACGAAGCGTACAGATAGTAGCAGGACGAATTGTAGTCCGTGTCTCCGATGATGGCCGCACCCATTTCCTCCATGGTCGCGCCGGAGAGCAGATCATCCATCGCCGTAAAATAGTCGGATTCCAGATTCATCTGGTTCGTGGAAATGGCATGTGCCACCTGCATGGAGGCCTCCACATCCCGGAAGGCATTGGAGGTGACCATGCGGCCAAAGAGCGCCATATCCAACGTGATTGGACGGACCTCTGCTCCCTTGACTGCCTCCTGTAAGTCCTTTGCTTTCAGCGCTTTGACCTGCTTGAGCGTCTCGCAGGCATCCAGCTTCTCCTTCACGACATCCGCAACCGCCTGAATATCCTCCGGCGCATAGAAGATGACTTGCGCCGTATAATTTCCCTCCTTGTTGTCCTTTCCATCTTTATTGCCAAAACCACTGAGTCTAGGCAACACTGCCTGAATATACTCCTGGGAGACCCCCATCTCTTCCAGTTTTTCCGCCACCAGGTCCGGCAGCCGCCGGGTGCGGGTGCCCAGGTGTTCTGCACCAATGGCCTGGGCCAGCAGAGGAGAGGTCCGCCAGCTTCTCTTCAGGCATTGGCTGGAGATCCTTCCTCGGTTCGTGCCCCCGAACTGACAGGATTTCGGTGCCCCGGAGTCGTCCCGGTTCAGGTTCGTCGGGGGGTAGTTTTTCAGCATGTGAATTTCATAGAGCATGACTTACTCTCCTTCCTTTTTGTTCGCATTTTCGCGCTCTTGTCTCATGTAAAGGGAACGCGCCCATCGGAGCTGCACGGTTTGTTTCAGCCCGTTCCAGTAGATCAGGTCGATGAGCAGGGCCGCGCAGTCTACTGCATAATTCTTCGATTTGGCCAGCTTGATGAGCCGAGCCAATTTTCCCAACAGGAATCCATCTTCCCCCCAAGTCAGGTCCAAAATTCCCACCAGCCGATGCTCAGTGCTGGCAGAAATTTGCGTATCTTTCCCCAGCTGATAGAAAATCTGCTCCATGGGCAAGCGATTTTGGGTGTCTTCGCTCCACAGACAATGCAGACAAGCCACAGCAAAAAAGCGGTCGTCATACCGTTCTGGTATGGTGGGGAGCATACACTTGTAAAACGCCTGGATCGCCCGGCCGTCTGCCTCATGCAGCATCGTACCGGCTTCCCGTTTCAAGGCTGTCCTGTCGCCTTTGGGCAGCCGGTCCAGCTGCGTAAAAAAGTCAAGGACATCGTCTCGTTTCATCTTGCACCCTCCTTCCGAATTTTTTCACATTCTTTCCACAGGCCCTTCCATTTTTCACCGGACGCCAGGATCGTCCGCCCGCGAAGCGTCTGATCCTCCAGCACCCGGTCCGCCTGTGCCAGGACCTCCCGGATCATCTCTTCCCGCTTCTGCTGGAAGAGTTCGTTCAAATCGGCATCCGACTGACTGATCGTATCCAAAAGGGCCCAAAGGATCTGCTCACACACGCCATAAAACCGCTGCTGGGCCTCGACTCTGGTCTCCTTAGAAATTTCCTCCTGGTTCAGGGAAAGGTACAGCGCCTTGCCCAGTTGTTCCGCCCGTTCGATATATCGATGGATGAACCGCTCGGCCGGCTCATTCCCGATCAGCTGCACCGGCAGCCGCAGGTCATGCCGCTGCTGGCGGAGGTAGCTGGCCTTGTTGGTCTGGACCCCATAGAGCACCAGATGGATCGTTTCTTCGTCCAGGTTTAAATGTTTTCTTTGTTCTACGATTTGCGGCGTATCTTTCTCGTCTAGCAAATAGGTCAAGTTTCGCCAAATGGTTTCGTCGTCGTTTGGTTTCCAGTTGAACCTACCCTTGTCCGTTGTCCGATAGGGCACATGTGGGTCCTTCCATACGTTTGTGACGACATAGTTGAGTCCTTGGCTCAGATAGACTTCTGACACCCGCTCTCCTGTCTCATCCGGCAGCAGATGGATGCGTCTGGCCGGGAAGAGCATCCCATATAGCCAAGAGGTTTTGGCCACCTCCTGTTTGGCTGTGATTTCTTTCTTGTTTCTCCAAAGGACGGGCGGCTCATCAAAGGGCAACAAAATTTCATCGGTCCCGATCATGCCCAGGACCAGCGTCTGAAACAAGGTTTTACCCTGGATCAGGGCAAACCAAGGCGGCGCCCCATTGACATTGGAGGGATATCCCTGCGCCCCGGCCGTACAGAAGTTCTGGGCGGTCAGCAGCATCCGCAGGGCTTTTCCCGGCGTGTAGCTGATCTCGTTCCGCCGGTGGTCAAAGTGGATGTGGTTGTTGCCGTTGGGAATGGTGTAATCCAGGGTCGAAACCGGCTTTGCCTCCCGGTCCCAGGCTTCCACATAGGCCGTCTGCAAAAAGGGCCGCTCCGCATCAAACAAATCAAAGCTGACGCCCTCCTTCCGACACTGCGTCAGATAGTCTTGGATCGCTTCCATGTCGAACTGTTCCGCTTCCAAAAGACCGCCTATGTCTTCCTCTCCATCCTCCGGACGAAGGGCATCCATCAGAAACACGATCAAAAACCGATAGACGCTGTACTCCTCCATCGGCGAGGCCGTTTGGATCGCCTTCAATTCGTGGGCGCGTTCCAGCGTCTCCAGCAGACCCAGCTCCGTCTTCTGCCCTGCTGCATCGAGCACAGGGACCCAAGGCTTTCTTAAAATGTCAAACGATGCTCCCATACGCTCCCTCCTCATGATTGAAATCGGATCCCTAACTCGTGATCCAGCTTCATATTGTGATAGAATATCGTACCATCTTTCTGTTCCCCGCGAAGAACCCATAGCCCCTCCAGGCGTTTCCGGCCATAGAGTACCTCCGTCGAAGATTGCTTCCCTTCCAGTTTCTTTTCCTGGATCGAAACACTCTGTTTCAGCAGGTCTTTTTCTTCGTTCTTAGAGAGGTTGTCCAGGATACGAATCCCCTCCACCTTCTTGGCTCGCTCAGCCAGCTGACGGAACGCCTCCTCTTCTAACAGGACGATCCGTTTTGTCGGCGGTCCCAGTCTTGTCTTTGCGGAGAGGAAACCACTCTGTTCCAAATCATCAAATTGGATCGACTCAGGTGTTTTCATGGGAGAAAATCCTTTTCCCGGGGAACGGATGAGATACTGTGTGCTGGCGCTGGACATCGCCTCATTCTCCATCAAATGCTCCATCCAGTGTTCCAGTTCTTCCGGCGGGGCCGCCGTCATGTCGTAGCCATCCGCCACCAGCTGGGGCATATCGTCTGGGATACGAATGGCTGTTCGATCTTGCAGCAGATGGATACTCTGGTTTCTCAGGCAGGGCGGGTATACGTCATGATAGTTTTCTGAGTCCCGAGGCGTCAATACACAGAGCGTCGGGGCCTGAAACTGCGGCGGTCGTGGGGTATCCTCATGTCGGAATACCCGTCCCACACGCTGGAGCAGCAGGTCGATGGGGGCCACTGCCGTCATCATAGCGTCAAAGTCTACATCCAAGGACTGCTCCACCACCTGGGTGGCTACTAAAATTGCCTTCTTCGGACGATGGCTTTTGTCTTTCCCAAACCAACGGATGCACTGTGCCTCGATCTCCTGCCGCCGTTCCGCCGGAAATCTGGCGTGAAACAGCAGAGTCTCTCCGTCAAAGCCCATCTGCTTCAGGGCTTGGTAGACAGTTTGTGCCTGATCGACTTCATTGAGCAATACACACAGGCAACCGCCGTCCTGTACCAGTTCCGTAGCCTTCCGGGCAATCTGTTCCGGGTCTTGTAAGATCGGGCAAAGAGAAACCGACACGACAGAATGTTTTTCCGTTCTGCCAATCTTACGCACAACAACCTGTCCAGTTTCCGTAATGGCAGTGATCGCCGGATAGTCCTGCGGGAGTTCTTCCGTCGTGTACGGTGATAGCATCTGTGCTTTTTTCTCCGGCGGCAGCGTAGCTGACAGCATGACCACTGGAATTTCCAACGCTTTACACCATTCCAGCAGGCGTTCGATCAACTCGGACATATACACGTCGTAAGAGTGCAGCTCGTCGATCACCAGTGTTTTCTGTGCCAGTCCCAGCAGGCGAAGCACGCCGTACTTCACCATCAAAACTGCCATCATTGCCTGATCGACCGTCCCAACGGCATACGGGGCCAGCAACCCCCGGCGCACTGGCAGCAGCCAGCGGGCCGCATAGGCTTTCTCTTCCGTGTCGAACTGCATCTCTGGAAGATCCTCGTCCACCAGCCACGCCATGCTGTGCAGTAGGCGGACCGTATCTTCCAAACCGTGGAGTGCAAGAAACTCTCTCATTCGGCCGACCATCTGGTTCGACGTCGCGGACGTAGGAAGGCCGACGTAAAACCCGTGTTTCTTCCACTGCCGCGCCATTTGCAGGGCCGCATAGATGCCAGCCTCCGTCTTGCCTTCTCCCATCGGTGCTTCGATCAGCACCACAGAGATGCGCTCCTCTGTTTCTCCAAACAGGACCTCGATGTCCTCCTGTAACCCCCGCAGACCATTCCGTGGGATGTTGGGCCAAACTTCGGTAAAGTCCCGCCCAAAGTCAACGTCCGGGCTACATAGTCCGCTGTCCTCCAGGAAGCGTTCTACTTTCTGTTCCGCTTCTGCCCAAGTTTTTTCTGGATCGAACCACGTCTCCGCGTCCGCAAAAAGGTCGCCGGATGCGATCCAGTCAGACAAAATCGTCAGGCCCAGCAGCAAAGCCCCGGCAGGTCCCTTCTGGGGCTTTTCGACGGGCGGAAAGAATACGACCTCCGTTTTCAAAAAAAGATGCCGCATGGTCTCTTCCAGCTCGGCTTGCAGCCCATTCCAAAACGAACTGTTTTTCGTATGTTTGCTGCCGCCTTTTTCATCTTTCCCCTGGTGGTGCGCCCCTAACACCCCCGCATAAAACGAGCGCAAGCTTTTCTCCGCCCCCAGCTCCTTCCAAATCCGCTCATTCAGCGCCTCTGCCGTTGTCCGTTCATGCCGGACCTTTGTATCCGCAAACTCCGGTTTCTTCCCGGCCTTCTCCATACGCGCCCGCATCTCCGGCCATTGCCATTGGAATAGTTCTTCGACCTTACCAATATCATGGAGGGAAACCAAATAGCCAAGCCATGCTTTCACCTGTTCCTGTGTACAGGAGAGAAACTGCGCCAGTTCTTCCTGCGCCCCTTCCGGCATCTGATTCCATATAACCTGCGCGATAAGACCGGATAAGATCGAGTGGGTCACGATTGACTGAAATGGGTCCGTCTTTGCCCAAACGCTTTCCAATGTAATTTCCATTTCCATGGCATCCCCCTATATTTGTTTTCTATATTACATTTTTGCGCTTCCCCACATGAGTGGGGTATTAAACCATGTAATGTAGTATCTTATTTATACCACATCGGGTCATCCCCACTCGCGTAGGGTTTTCGCACATATATCCTTGGTACAGATGATAAGGACTTATTCTCCCCGATTGCACATGGTTTTTCTTAATTTTAACACATCTTTATAAAAAATCAAGATCTTAAACGATAAAAAACTAGGATCATCCTTCTTTCGCCTTCGGAGAAAAATTTATCTGCATATTTGTAAAAAAAATATTGACATTTCTTATTTTAAGCGATAAGATAGAACCACAGGAGGCGAAAACTATGTATGATCGATATGATATGGATCTTCTATTTAACACTCGTGATGTCGTTGGATCGAAATTAGAACAAATCATCCATACTCGTGGCTATACCAAAAGCGGTGTCTGCGCCGGCGCTAATATCTCTCGCCCTACGCTGGACAAGCTACTAAACGGTGAAGTCACCAACAAAACAAACTTCGAAAAACATATAACAAAGTTGCTGGCTCACCTGAGCTTAACTCCCAGTGAATTGATGGGTAATATCATTCATCCATTTACCAACGCAAAATCCCTGCGTAAAGCACTCCGAATTGAACTGGAAGACTTAAGCCGCATAAGCGGCGTCTCCGTCGAAACGCTGAAAAAACTTGACTCCGGGGAAGATGTCCCATTAGAGGACTTGAGAGACATTGCTCTCTGTCTGGGAACCAGCGTGCGAGGTGTCTTGGGAGACGGTTATTTTCAGACACAGATCGCCCATCTAGATGATTTCGTAGACAACGACCCCACCACAATCCATTCTCCCGGAGGATATTGGGGACATCTAGGACTACGTCTCAAAGGACAGGACAACTATATGTGGTTCCCCATTACAGCATTTACTAGAAACCTAATTGACCAGGTCAAACGAAGAGAATTTATGGCTGTCCCATGTATGGATAATTCACTTTTACTGATCCATTGCGAAGCCATCGAAGAGCTGTTCTTCTTGGATGATGCAAGCGATCGCCCCTATTCCATGGACTGGGACGACGATATAAGCCAAGGCGAAATTCCTGCCATAATGTACGAAGCCTTTGAAGACTATACATCCTATAAAGAGTATGGTGACGATCCTTCAGAAGTTGGTCTTTCTAAAAAACTGATCGCCGCGATGGATGCCTTTGTCTCCAACAAAAGCCTTGAACCAATTGATTTCCTCTACGAACTACACAACGCAACGGTCTTTTTTACCAGTGGACGAACGAATACATATCATCTATGCTTTGACACTTCTGATGACTCTATCGATTTGACATTTACTGTAAGAAGCATTTATGAAACAGGTAGTTTATTTGACGACGAGATTATCTGCCTCAGTTGCGATGATGGTTTTCAAAGCTTTCTCCACCTCAAGAACACAGCACTCATCAAGCTTCCGCTTGCCTTTGTCCAGGACCTCATTAAACAAGACTTCGACGAGACCCAGGCCGACGAAGAAAAGCATCATTAACCGTTGATGATCAAGCTCCCCCCTTCTCTCGGCGCTCTGCCGGGAAAGGAGGGAGCTTCACGCAACGTTCAAGTTTATAGATAGAAAAAACGTCCCATTTTCAAACGAAAACAGGACGTTTTATGGTTGCGGAGACAGGACTTGAACCTGCGGCCTCCGGGTTATGAGCTGCTAATATACATATTTTATGAATGTGTATATTAGCAGTTCTGCCATTTTTGGGACGTCTAAGCGCATAAATACACGTAATATTCACCATTCTCCCAGGCACACCATCGTCGGTCGTCCTGGGCTGGGGTAAAATTGTGGTCAATGAATCCGCTGAATATCAGCTGCAATTCTCGTGATTTTTCTTGACCAGGCACCGCTTCTTATAAAATGCAATGCCATAGCACAAGATGTCATCATAGTCATCTGCAAAATCTTTCGCATACTGCCGGTCCTCGATCTGCTGCAAAGCTGTCTCACAGCTTGCCTCCAGACCATCCAGCGTCTTGGCATACTTGGCCTCAAAGATGGCCACTTGACGTTTTTCCATGTTGTAAACCACAACGTCGCTGCGCCCCTCACCATGCTCCCGGTTTGATTTCACGGCACAGCCAGTGCCTGCCAAAATACCGGCCAAAAACGCATGATAAAAGTCCTCTTTGTAGTCATGGTAACTGATGGTCTTGTAGAGAAGGTCGTTGATCTCATCCGTCAAAGTTTCCGCGTCACCAGACCACATGGCCCGGAACAAAGCGGCCCGATTCCAGCCTTGGGCACTATCACTAAACCATTTTTTGACCGTGGTCGCAAAAATCTGCCGGATCTCGGCGTTCGGGATCATCAGCGCTGTTTCTTCCTCCGATAACGTCTCAGGAAGATCTTCTTCCCGAACCTGGGTCAAGTAACCCGTGAAGTATAAGATGCTCCACAGATTTTCCTCGGAGGAGTGAAGATAGTCGTAGGTCAAATTCTCTTCGATCTGTTGAACAATATAGCCGCCTTCTAGAAGGGTCTCCAGCTTTTGAGAGATTTTTGCGTTGGTATCGTCGATGAACGACCGGATAATCGCATTATCACTGGTATTTTTCCAGTAACTCGCCGGCTTGGTTTTTGGATTCTTCTGCAAATCCCGCAGATAGTTCATCACATCCCAGGGACAGTAGACATCCAGCTCCCCGAAGTGATAGCCGTCGTACCAGGCTTTCACATCTTCAGCATGGTCGGTCTGGTCTGCGTCGCTCAAAATCTGGTCTACCTCTTCCTGCGTGAAGCCAAAGT
>OGCO01000235.1_pt1 | contig 92864 bp, 99 predicted proteins | sample 1570171 | NCBI WGS metagenome assembly OGCO01 (sample SAMEA4370583, study PRJEB24528) | human gut metagenome
TCCCCCACAAGCAACATATAAAATCTAGTCGTGACTATCCTCCGAAACAGTCCGGCGGACTGTTTCGGAAGAACATTACACATCTAAATTCTAGTTTATAATCTCCAAAAACGCGACAAGTTCGTACTCGGTCCATCTTAACTGGCCGCCAAAGGCGGGATTGAATAAAAAGGCGCTGTAAAATACAGCCACACAAATATTCAACAGGAACCTGCCTGCCTTTCAGCCTGAGCCTTCGCCATTTTGCGCCAATTGATGAACCCGTAAATGTCGTTGACAAGGAACGCCATAAAGCACACCGCCACCGAAATATACTTAATATCGTCAGCCGCAGCCATCAGCCAGAGCGCCACAAGAACAACGTCGTTTGCCGCGTAAGCCACAGCATAGAGCTGGCTGCGCCGGAATACAAAATATACCGCTGCAAAGCTGGTAGTTACTGATATCGTGCTTGGGATCAGGTTGGCGGTATTGAAATACTTCAGGATAAAGTAGAACGCTATCGTGACCGCTATAGTCAAAAATGCCATGAACACGAATTCCTGAGCTTTGAGATGATTGACCTTCACCTCGTCTTTCTTGTCGGATGGGTGTCTCAGCCAGGATACCAGCGAAAACACCGCCATCGGCATTGACATTCCGAGGTAGGTTATCATCTCGCCGTAATACGCGAATCCCCAGGAGATCGCGCCGTACAGCAGCGCAAAAACTATCGCCATCGCCTGAGCCGCCGGGTGTCCTTTAGCTGCGAATATCAGCGACGTCACCCCAATCAGCGAAGCCAGAAGCGTTATCCAACTGCTGCGGTCGAACATCAGGAACGCCGCCAGCACTGCAGCCACCGAACCCGCCCACAGCGCAAGCTCGCCTTTTGAAAAGTAATTTACAAGGTATTTCATAGTTTTCCAGGTCCTCCAAACAAAAAAGCACCCGTGCGTATCTTCAAAGACCTAACGATACGCGCGAATGCTTCATAATTGCATTCTCTACCCGGTGGCAGATTTGATTTATTTCGATATGATTATATCACACGGCTGCCGATTTGTCAAGCGTTCAGGCTTCCCATTCCTTCGGAGGCTCGCCGTTGAGCTGCTGGTCGTCCGGAGATTTTTCAGCGTCCGTGAATTCGCCGCTGCCCTCTGCCATTACGGTATCTCCGGCGGAGATACCATCGAGGATTTCGGTGTAGCCGCCAAGGCTTGCGCCTATAGTAACTTTCAGCTTGAAGCGTTCCTCGCCGTCCACCAGCGTGACATAATTTTCGGTACCCGAGGATTTGACCGCTGAATCCGGAACAGCGAGCACGTTCTTTCGTTCGGAAGTTACGAACACCGTAGCCCAGCCCGCCGAAACAGCCATAGCCGAGTCGGTCAGGACCTGCTCCATTGCGTTGTTGTCAAGCTGGAAAACCGTACGCTTGGCAGCGCTTCCGGAGGCCTCGGACGGTGCGGCGTCGGGAGCCTGTACGACCGTTGCGTCATACATAGTGGTGTCTATCCTGACCTGAACCTTCTGCCCGAACCGGAACTGAGAAGCTCCGCCGCCGTCGAGATAGACTTCGGTCTTGCTGATCTCGGAAACTGCGCAGCAGACCGCGCCTTCAGTCACCGTGGAGCCTTCGGTGACCGCCTTCGTAAGGGTGATTATCCCGTCAAATGGAGCCTTTATCGTGTAGGATTCCTTTTCCTCGAGCATTTTGTCCAGCTTTAGCTGCTCTATCTCGTACTGGAGCTGATCAGCGCGGCTCCCCGACAGCGATGACTGGTATGCCGCATTGACTATAGTCTGCTGATTGCTGATATCGTAGTCTAGGTCGGAGGAATCAAGCTCCGCCAGTACCTCGCCCTTTGTCACTGTTCTGCCCTTGAGCGCGTTGAACGACTTCACCAGCGCGTCTCCGGGGTAGGTAAGATAAACGGCATACGGATACCCGATAGTAACGCCGATGCTCTGCGTTTCGGACAGATCCATGTATTTGGCTTCGGCTATTTCATACTGTACCGCCGAAGCTCCGTATATCGGTAGCTGTATCTCGCCGCTGGCGTCTCCGCGTGAGCAGCCTGTTAACAGTGTTATTGCAGCAAGCAGTGCCGCAGCAGTCTTTTTCATATGGAACCTCTCAGGTAATCAGTTCGTCAGGTTGTCAGGTTGTCAGCCGTTTACGCTCTCTGCATTTTAAGCATTTTCAGCGAGTCTGCGCATCATTTCCATGCACATTCTGCCGTTGTGATAGGGGCACTTCCACGGATCGACCATCGGCTTGAAATCAGCGGGCTTCCAGTTGTCGTCTATCTGGGAATGCCACTCGCCGCCGGGGCGCTTGTCGATGATGTGCTCCTGAATGAATTTCCACACGCTGGAGGAGATCTCGAAATACTCCTTGCCGCCGTAGTGCTTCTGGTAAGCGTTCATGAAGCCGATAACGGTTTCCGCCTGTACCCACCAGATACGCCAGGTGTTGATCTTGTCCTTGTCGCGCTCGTTGAGCAGGGAGCCGGAGGCCTTATCGTATGCGATATCAGCGATGTTCTTAACGATAGCCTTGTTCATTTCAGCGAACTTCGCGGTTATAGCCGGGTCGCCGATAATTTCGCATGCGCGGTCGATGAGCCAGGTAGCCTCGATGTCGTGGCCGTAGGAGTGGATATCGCCGATAACGTCCATGTTTCTGTCGAAGAATACCAGGAGCTTATGACCTTCCTTGTCGTAGATCTTGTCGTATGTAAGATCCAGCTGGAACTTGAGGCGGTCGAGAACCTTCGGGCTGTGGTCTGCGAGGTACAGCTCGGTGTAAGCCTCCATCAGGTGGAGGGTGGTGTTCATGGTCTTGTCAGCCATCAGACCGTTCTCGGAAAGCTCGTCGTTCTGGAGCTCGCTCTTCCAGTCGCGCGCCATTGTTTCGAGGTAAGCAACGTCGTCTGTAGCGTACTTCTCGACAAGATCCATTATCTCGTATGCGAGCTTCAGCGCGTTCTTGTCGCCGCTTGCGCGGTAGTAGCTGGAAAGCGCATAGATAAAGAACGCCTGGCAGTAGCTGTGCTTAAAATCGTCCTTTACGGTGCCGTCGTAGTTCATGCTCCAGTAAACGCCGCCGTATTCCTTGTCGACGCACTTTTCGGTCAGGAACTCATACGCGTGCTTTGCCATGTCCAGCAGCGCGGGATCCTTCAGCTCCATATACGCGTTGGAATAGAACCACAGAATGCGGGAGTGCAGGATAACGCCCTTTTCGCCCTTCTTGTCGACATTAAGCGCGCTGTCCATGAATCCGGTGAAACCGCCGTTCTCATCATCGCGGAGCTTGTTCCAGAACGGGATTATGTGTCCGGTCAGTTCCTGTACAAATTCTTCTCTTTTCATGCTCTTGTACCTCTTGTCTTGATTTAATGTTCTACCCATCAAATTCCTATACTATGTCAAGCAGAGTGCGAATTTAAGGTGCGCTCCGCTCGTTTTTGAATTATGGTGCCTTAAATTGCCTTAAAATTCAGACACCCGAAATTAAAGCGAGAAGTGCCTAGATGCTAGGAACGATGACATGGGCTAGGCTTAAAGCCTGCCCATGTCATCGTGACGACGCAGATAGGCGCTTATCGCTTTAATTTTATTCGTCCTTGCCGCAGCAGTTCTTGTACTTCTTGCCGCTTCCGCAGGGGCAGGGGTCGTTTCTGCCGATCTTCTCGCCCTTGTTCTTGTAGGGAGTCTGTGCGCCGGCGTTCGGAGCGTCAGGCTTCATCACCTGCTCGCGCTGCGGAGGGCGCTGTACTCTTACCGGAACGGTCAGCACCATTCTTACGGTCTCCTCGCGGATCGCCGCGATCATCTCGTCGAACATCGCGAAGCCCTCGAAACGGTACTCTACTACAGGATCCTTCTGACCGTAGCTTCTGAGGTAAATACCGCGCTTGAGTTCCTCCATCGCGTCGATGTGATCCATCCAGTGGCGGTCAACGGTCTTGAGCAGGCATACGCGCTCTACCTCGCGCATTGTTTCTGCGCCCATGTCAGCCTCGCGGGTCTTGTAGATGAGCATTCCTCTTTCCTTGAGGAAGTTGGAGATATCCTTCTTGTCAAGCTCGTTGAGCTCCTCGGTGGTGTAGTGGAGGTCGGTGTCCATAACGTACAGGTTCAGGAAGTGAGAACGCAGACCGTCGAGGTTCCAGTTCTCAGCGACTGTATCAGAGCAGTACATGCTGACAGCCTCGTCGATGGAGGTGTTCATCATGTCGATGATGTTCTTGCTGATATCCTCGCCGTTAAGCACCTTGTTGCGCTGAGTATAGATAGTCATACGCTGCTGGGACATAACGTCGTCGAAGTCGAGTACGTTCTTTCTGATGGAGAAGTTTCTGCCCTCTATCTTCTTCTGCGCGGACTCGATAGCGCTGGAAAGGAATGAAGCCTCGATAGGCTGATCCTCGTCGAAATTCATGGTTTCCATGAACTTCTGAACTCTGTCGCCGCCGAACAGTCTCATGAGGTCGTCCTCAAGGGAGATGTAGAAACGACTCTCGCCGGGGTCGCCCTGACGGCCTGCACGGCCGCGGAGCTGATTGTCGATACGGCGTGACTCGTGGCGCTCGGTGCCGATGATGAACAGACCGCCTGCTGCGCGTACTTCCTCAGCCTCGGGCTTGATCTGGGCCTCGAACTTCTTGTTCAGCTCCTGATACTTTGCTCTTGCTTCGAGGATCTCCTCGTTATCGGTCTCGGCATAGCCGGTAGCTTCCTGGATAAGCTCCTCGGAATATTCGAGCTTTCTCATTTCGTGAATAGCGAGGTACTCTGCGTTACCGCCGAGCTTTATATCCGTACCGCGGCCAGCCATGTTGGTGGCGATGGTAACGGCACCCTTCTTGCCTGCCTGAGCAACTATCTCAGCCTCGCGCTCGTGGTTCTTTGCGTTGAGTACCTGGTGCTTGATACCGCGCGCCTTGAGCAACTTGGAAACCAGCTCGGACTTCTCGATCGTGACAGTACCTACCAGCACCGGCTGCCCCTTCTTGTGGCATGCTTCTACCTGGTCGCAGACCGCCTTGAACTTTCCGCGCTCGTTCTTGTAGATCTGATCATGGTTGTCGATACGGATAACCGGCTTGTTGGTCGGGATCTCGATAACGTCCAGACTGTAGATCTGGCGGAACTCGGATTCCTCGGTCATAGCTGTACCGGTCATACCGGACAGCTTGTCGTACAGGCGGAAGAAGTTCTGGAATGTGATGGTGGCGAGGGTCTTGCTCTCGCGGTTGACCTTTACGCCTTCCTTCGCCTCGATGGCCTGGTGCAGACCGTCGTTGTAGCGGCGTCCGAACATCAGACGGCCGGTGAATTCGTCAACGATAACGATCTCGCCGTCCTTGATAACATAGTCGATATCAAGCTTCATGATACCGTTTGCACGGATAGCCTGGTTGATGTGGTGGAGCAGAGTGGTGTTCTCAGGATCCATCAGGTTCTCAACGCCGAAGTACTTCTCAGCCTTTGCAACGCCGTTGGGAAGCAGGTTGCAGGTCTTTGCCTTCTCGTCGATAAGGTAATCGCCGTCGAACTTTGCTTCGTAGTCCTCCTTGTCGTCAAGCTCTGCTACCTTGTTCATGGTGAGGGTCTTGGCGAATTTGTCAGCCTTTTCGTAGAGGTCTGTGGACTTGTCGCCGCGGCCGGAAATTATCAGAGGAGTTCTCGCCTCGTCAATGAGTATGGAGTCCACCTCGTCGACGATGGCGAAGTTAGGTTCGCGCTGTACCTTGTCCTTCTTGTACATGCACATGTTGTCGCGCAGGTAGTCGAAGCCCAGCTCGTTGTTGGTTGCATATGTGATATCGCATGCGTAAGCGGCGCGGCGGGCGTCGTTGTCCATATCGTGGGCGATAAGTCCGACGGTAAGACCGAGGTATCTGTGTACCTTTGCCATCAGCTCGCTGTCGCGCTTTGCGAGGTAGTCGTTGACGGTTACGATGTGAACGCCCTTGCCTGTCAGACCGTTCAGGTAGGACGGCAGAGCGGCAACGAAGGTCTTACCTTCACCGGTCTTCATCTCGGCGATACGTCCCTGATGGAGCACGATACCGCCTATGATCTGTACGGGGTAGTGGCGTATGCCGATAACTCTTGTGGAAGCCTCGCGGCAGACCGCGAAAGCGTCCGGCAGGATATCGTCGAGGGTCTCGCCGGCTGCGAGCCTGTCCTTTAAAATCCCGGTCTGGGACTTCAGCTCCTGCTCGCTCATCTTGGCGTACTTGTCCTCAAGCGCCAGTACCGCGTTCTTTATCGGCTCGATCCTCTTCAGCTCTTTTGTTGAATAGGTGCCGAACAGTGATTTGAATAAACCCATTTTATTGTATATTCCCTTCTGTAAAAAAGTTCATTGCTGAATATAAAAACTCATCTTATATTATACAATATCCCTGCGGATTTGTCAACTGAAAACTTTAAATAAAACATGCTGAAGATGTCCTTTGCAGCATTTTCCGTTAATTTTTCGTTCAGAAAAGCAGATAATATCAGCGAAAGGAAGTGTTAATGTGGAAAACTATCCCTATCCTCCCGAGACCGACCCGGAGCAGGCGCAGCAGCTTCAGGACCCGCTCATGAACTCCGGCAGCGCCGGGGACTGCACCGGGCTTATACCCTCAATGCCCGAGGACGGCGAGGAACTCGACAGCTACGCGGAGCTGTACGGATTTCTCCCGCCTGAGCCGGGGGAAAAGCGCTGAAATAAAAACTCCCCTCAGCCGGTGCCGGGGGGAGTCCTGCAATATTTATCAGAGCGTGGAAACGAAGCGCTTAAATGCTTCCTTGCCGCTTTCGGTGCGTTTGAACACACCTGCGTCCTCAAGGACCTGGCCGAATACCTTTCCGACCTCGGCGTGAATGATGTCCATTGCGTTGTCGGCGTTGAATTCGGGGTGTGCCGCGAGGACCTCCTTAGCCCAGTCGGCGTGGGAGGCGATACGCTCGTCAGCCGCGATATCCGCGCCGGAGAGCATAGCGTCCCTGAGTATGGAAAGCTCGGTCGCAAGTCTTGCGGGAAGCACCGCCAGACCCATTACCTCGATAAGTCCGATGTTTTCCTTCTTGATGTGGTGGAGCGCAGGAGCCGGGTGGAAAATACCGAGCGGGCGGTCCTCGGAGGTTATGTTGTTGCGGAGAACGAGGTCGCATTCATACTGGGAGCCGTTCATTCTCGCGATAGGAGTTATCGTGTTGTGGGGAATTCCGTCAGTCTGCGCGAAGATACCGGCCTGCTCGTCGGTGTAGGCTCTCCACTTTTTAAGCACCTCTGCGCACGCTGCGGAAAGCGAAGCGCGGTTATAGGACGACAGCCTGATAACGGACATCGGCCACTTGACGATACCAGCGCTGACATCAGGGTGATTGCTCAGCAGGAACGGCTTTTCAACAGAAGCCCTCGCCATCGGGAAGGTGTAGCGTCCGCCCTGGAAATGCTCATGGGTGAGTATCGAACCGCCGACGATCGGAAGATCGGCGTTGGAGCCCAGCATATAGTGCGGGAACTGCTCAATGAAATCAAACAGCTTGTCGAAAACGCTGTCGTCGATCACCATGGGGACGTGGTTCTTATTGAACACTATACAGTGCTCGTTGTAATATCCATAGGGGGAATACTGGAGGAACCACTCGGAGCCGTTCATCTCGACCTTTACGGGGCGGAGGTTCTGGCGCGCCGGGTGGGTCAGATGGCCTGCGAAGCCCATATTCTCAGCACAGAGCTGGCACTTGGGGTACTTGGAAGCCTTCTGGGTCTTGGCGGCGGCGATATCCCGGGGATCCTTCTCGGGCTTGGAGCGGTTGATAGTGATGTCGAGCACGCCGTATTCGGAATCGTACGTCCACTTCATGTCCCTGGCGATACGCTCAGCGCGGACGTAGTTCAGCTTTTTGCTGAAATCGAAGTACCAGTCGGTAGCCTCCTTCGGGCTTACCGCCAGGCGGCGCTGGAACTCTGCGTTGACCTCGTGCGGGAACGGCGTGAACACTCCCATGATCTTCGTATCGAAAAGATCTCTGTAAACTGCGGTGTCCTGGATCAGTCCCTTTTCGACGGCGTAGGAAATGATCGGCTCCAACAGAGCCTCAACGGACGCATTTCTGTCGTCGGCGTTGTTTTCCTCCCAGTCGCTGAGCTGGAGTATCTCCATGAGCTGATTGCGCACTACATACTCGTCGTCTGCGGTTATGAGTCCGTTTCTTTCTGCATATTTAATGAGCTTCTGAATACTTTCGTAGATCATTATTGATTCCTCACTTTGTAATAATGTGCACTGAGCACCTGATAATATTATATTCCACATCGGCTCACAAGTCAATATCGTTTCTGAAAAAAGTTCCTGTTTACGCTATTATACTATGCAAATCCGGAAATCTGTGCTATAATAAACTGTAATATGATTGAAAGGAACTCGGAAATGTATAAGATACTATTCGTCTGCCACGGCAATATCAGTTCGGGTGCTTGCAAAGTACGGTGATTTGCGGTAAAACGGAGCGGAGCAGGGTAGAAGGGTATCGTTGTTACTACGGTTTTACTACCGATAAATTTGCGAAAACATCTGGTTCAAGTTGATTATATTTTGCTTGATTTCACCATTTGGCATATGGAAGAAAGAATTTCCAGGTTCGTTATCTTCATTGATTTATCAAATATTTTTTTGGGGGAACAAGTGCTCGCATTTCGGTGAGAATTGTTCCCCAATATTATAAGGTCACCTCTAAAAACCTTGTTTGAGTGAAAATGTGTATAGCACCGCCTGCTTCTTTCAACGAGCGAAATTTCTGATGCGACGGCGTCCATGCCGTCGCCCGGTTATTTCGCTCTGCAACATCGTGTTGCACCTCCTCGTAAGGCATACAGCCTTACTTCGTCGGCTTTCCTCGCATTCGGCGCACTCTACCCATTTTCCCTTTTCAAACCGTTTTTTAGAGGTTCCCATAATAGATATCTTTCAGTATGAAGCCGCATAAACAAAGCACCTGTGTTTTATGCAGGGTCTATCAAGACCTTATCTTTGATACAAAAGAAAAAGCCTTCTCCGGTGTAAAAATACCGAAAAAGGCTTGATTTCTAGGCTTTTACGGCCGTTTGCCGTCTGTGGAAGCCCAGTTTTTTATTTTATTGTCTGTGATTTTACCTGCCACGGACGATGCCAGAAGTCATCTCGGCAGGACCAGAATAGATAAAATTAAAAGGTTAGGTTAATCTTGTTCCCTTAAGCAGTCGATACAAAAACCTGAATTCATTAACTCATGTGGGACCTTTCTGCCACAGATCGGGCAAATATCACCTTTCTCATTAGTAACCATACAGTCTCCACACAAAGGGTTATCGTCATAATCGGTATACTCTGCTGTATATCCCATAACCTTTCCGCATTCGCTGCAATAAACCAAATCAGGCTCTTCATGGCATTCCGTTTCCAATTCGTCCCAATTTCGCAAAGTATCTTCGTCCAAATCAAGAGTACGGAATTTTCTATTATCAACGATAGTGCTCTCTAAAATAGCATATTCATCGTCTATTTTATCAACAGTACAATCAATAATAATATTTGTTTCAATCCGATGTGTCTCACGCCATGTAACATAATTTTCAATTAAATATCGTTGCTCTTCCTTATCAAAGTAGGATGTATCCTCATCTCTATGAGTGATTTCCGCAACAACCCACAGAACAACATCTATGTGCGCCAAACATCTACCGTCAACAAATTCAACATAGGCCAACTCAGCCTCAATTGAATCTATTTGTTTTTCATCACATTCCCACTCACCATAATAACCTCTATCTATATCGAAATCCGAAAAATATTCGTGCATGCAATCATAGAAATCATCGTTCTCTACTGCACTAATAATACATGCCTCAATATTTTTATATTCTTCTTTCTGCTGATTGCACATTTTTATAAGATCGCCAAGATACTGTATCGTGACGAAGTTATCGTCTCCCTCAAAGGCCTTTCTAAAACCGGAGTCATCTGAAACGATGACTATCTGATCATGCACCTTTTTCTGGTATTGCTTTACAGCATTAATCATAATCGCATCTTTAAATTCATGTGGTTTTTTCGTTTCAAACGGTGCTTCTAAAGCAAAGTACGCCTGCATCAAACGCTCCGCATCTAACGGATTAAGGTCAATTTTAGTGACTCCGTCCAATGAAAGGAAATCAGCAAAAGCATCTTTAATAGAAGCCACAGCATGAGCTTCGTCGATTTTGTTCAACGCAAAATCTTCTGTACACATCAGTGCAGAAAGTTCCTTGCGAAGTACCCTGTTATATTTCGTCACAGCAGTTCTGATATCATCATTGATATGCTGTTCAACTTCACCTTGTGTCGCTGAAGAGTAAATTATGCTCACGTCTCCGTTGGCTATTAAGGAACGTAATGTGGCAAACTTTTCACTTGAAAATTTATATCCAGCACCTATATATACATTTGTATCCAAATAGGCTATCATTTCTCCTCGTCACCTCTATCATCCACTTCCCATGATTCTATATTGGTTTAGTCCATACTGCCGCTGCCTCGATTACCCCCGAACTCACAGCCATGTACATGGTCGTGTCCGTAATACCAGCGGCCATATCGATATCCGTAATGTGGAGGACAATGGGCACAGTCACCGTTGCATCTCCCATTATGATGGGACCCCTTTGCATGCTTATCATAAAGTGACGCCATTCCAAGCTCTGCCAGAATTGCGGTGAATAATCCCGGTCCCTTCTGCTTCGGCATCTGTATCTGTATTTCAGACGGAAGCGTATACGGTACCTTTTCTTCTTTTGCGATGTACTTGATGATTTTGTCTTCAACTAAGCCGTAGAAATAATCGAAATCATCTTCAGTGTATTTTGTTGAGTTGGCTCTCATCAAATCACGATGAAGCGAGCTATCAACACAACATACCAATTCTCTGATTTCAGCTACCGGAAACTCTACTCCACCTTTGAGCGCAAGTTTCGTAAAGGCTGTAGCACACTCTTTATCTAAAAAACACTGAATAACTTCTGAAACCTCTTCAGCAGAGCCGAAATCGGTAATATCGCCAGCTCTGCGAACTTGCGTTTTTTCATCCCACTCATCGTAATATTGGTAGAAATCTTCCCACTGGCTGAATCGAATATTAGATTCATCTATTACGTTTTCTATCTCATCTTCCGGAAGAGACTCTGCTAAATATTCCAATGCTTCTGCAGTGAACGGGGAAGCATTATGTTTGACAAGCTCCGGTACATAGTCCTGCTCAACGGCATAAGAGATTTCTATGATTTCATCAGGAGTAAAACGCACTCCAGCGGCCACAGCCTGTTTTATAAACGCAGTAACTTCATCCGGCTTGACAAACTCATTGGAAACCTCGAACACCTCGTCGGATGGGCCAAAGGTCTTTAGCTTTTTCACACGCTCACTGAAAACTTCTGGTGTCCATGATGGGTAGGCTTCGTAAAAGTCCTTCCAATCAGTGTATTCAATACCGCTGGCTCCTTCAAGTCGGTGCAGCAAATCGTCAGATACATAGCCTGCCACATATTCCAGTTCATCTCTTGTATAGGGAACGGAATTGCTCATGACAAGCGCCGGAATAAATTCCTCCGTCACATTGTCGATCATATTCACGATTTCGTCACCAGTGAATTTAACACCGGCTTTGACTGCCTTCTTTAAAAAGCGAGTTGCAATCTTTGGATCAGCATACTCTGTCGCAACATCAAAAACCTCAGAGGAAGAACCAAAGTCTGTCAAGCCGGACATCCTGCTAATCTGAGTGCTTTCAGACCAATCATAAAATTTATCGTAGAACTCCTCCCACGTATATTGTGCCAAAACAAACAGCCTCCTCTCTTAGAGATTTTCAATCCACTGCATCGTCTCCGAAGACTGTGGAACATTGACAGCAATATGAAGCTCAACTGCTATTATAAATACGGTTTTTGTGCGTTTATCTGCTCAAAATTACATCACGCATTAGATTTCTTTTCTTTTGCTTGTGTTTTCTTCGCAGGAGCAGGGAGCGTAAAGTCGAGAATATATTCAAAAGTCGTGCCCATAGTGATATAGCTGCTCGGCCAACCAAATATACCGATTTTATTAACCAAGTTGCGACGATCCCATATAATCGTATTTCTAAATTCATATCCTGCTGCACGCATTGCATTAATAATGTTTATGTGCAAAGGCACTCGCTTCCCATCAATCCATGCATCCGTTATATTTATGAGAATATGTGCCTTTTCTTGAAAAACGGGCATCATCTCACGGAAAATCTCGGATATTTCTCTCTCAAATGCATCCGCATCCAGCGTTCCTAAATCACGAGGATCTTGACTATATTGCTCAATCTTACCAAACTGCTCATTTTCACGCAAGTCACCACGACGACTTTTATTTTTACGTTCTCTGTTCAATATATTGGCATATGGAGGTGATGTAAAAGCCAGCTTAACCGTGCCCTGCGCAATACGGTTCACAATATTTCTTGCATCATCACAAACTGCAATTTGCTTACAATGGTAGTCATCAGGTACTTCTGCAACACGTGAATTTGAGAGATCGACATATTCCTGCTTCAAATCAAAGCCTACTGCATTTCGATCCAAATCTTGTGCGGCAAGAAGAGTTGTTCCAGACCCAACAAAAGGGTCCAACACAAGTTCTCCTTTGTGAGTAAACTGTTCAATGACTCTTTTAGCCATAGCAATAGGAAATACGGCAGGATGGACTGACTTGTCCCTTATGTCTCTCGGCTCATATGTAAACTGCCATACACCTATTTGATTTTTCATCCAATCTTTGGCTTCGATGCAAGAAAGAAAGCCTTTCTTGCAATCACAAAGCCTTGCGTTATCTATATTTATGAAATCGGTAGTTGACATTATTCAGATTCCCTGCTTTCCTTAAACCTACTTTGTGCAAAATCAAAAAATTCTTGATTGATCTCAAATCCTATACAATTTCTTCCAAGTCGGTCGCTTACAATCCAAGTTGTGCCCGTCCCCAAAAATGGATCAAACACTATGCCATCTTTCGGACTTCCGCACAGCACAATCTGTTCAACAAGTTGCTCTGGAAATGTAGCTGTATGATTACCGGTTAAAGGTTGAGTGTTTATAGCCCAAACGTCACCCGGATTTTTCATGCGACCATTAGCGCCAAGAACTTTGATAGCATCTAAGTCAAAGAAATACTTCTTGTTTAGAACAAAATGGAATACATGTTCATACGTATTGTTCAAGCGATCAGTTACGCTGGCTGGAATCCTGTTTGGCTTTTGCCAAATAATATCATCACGCAACAACCAACCTCGTTCTTGCATTTCAATTGCAAATCGAGAAGGAATGAGAAGAAGTTGCTTATTCTGGTAAAGTTTTCCGTTTTGTTTGATTTTCGGCTGAAGAGGTTTCGTTGTAAAATACTTTTCTTTACGGTCCTTTTGAGCCTGTGTAACATTTCCATTGTTATCTAAATATTTGCTCCAAGCACCTGCACCAGATCCGAAGTAAGTATCGCCAACATTAATGAAAACGTTAGCTGTTGGTTTCAAATACGGACGCAGTTCATCAAAAAAATCGGCAAGCCTTGACACGTAGGCTTCTGGGGTTTCTTCGGAACCTATCTCTCCATCTCCGTTGTAAACGCGTTTAGCCCAATATGGTGGTGATGTTACCAACAGATCAATTGAAGCAGGCTCGATCTGCTTTATTAACTCAAGCGTATCACCACAAGCGATTGTGTATTTCATTTCGCATCCTCCTTTAGAGATTCTGCAATGCGTAATATTAGCTCATTTCTCTCCTGATCTAAATAGATCGAAAATTTTGTCGTTCCTTTTTCTACTGGAAGATTATTCAAAATAGATTTCGGTAAGCGGATACGCATATCTTGCTGCAGAGCGTATGTATCAAGATAAATTAATTCTTTAGCCATGTCAGTCTCCTTTCATCCTGATTTCAGGACTATTATAGCACTAAATCAGTCTAAAATCAACCCGTGCAAACAGGATTGATTGTGAACTTTCCTGCCAATGAACTACTTAAACGATAATATGCTGCTGATATAAATCGTTTTTTGCAGCTGGTCTAATTCGGAATTTCGTTCCGTGATTGTGTCCTGTGCGAGCATCGAAATCGACATAAATTGCTCCCGATTCAACAAGAGCCAAGAACCTCTCTAATGTAGGGTCAACGTAAGCTTCTATCTCATTATACTTGAAACACTCATAACCGGAGATATGCTTCGTTTCAGCTTTTACATACATTAGATTGTTGAGCTTTGTGCTCAGTTTTTGAGAAATATCTCCAAATGTCCAATAGGGATTTGGATCAATATCTCCTTTTCCAACGCCTTCACTTATGAAACTACGCCACTCAGCATGACGATCATCAATCATTCGATAGTCAAAGGAAACATAAATACATTCCGCATTCCAGTCAATATTAACCTTGAATCCACGGTCGCTACACGATGTGGCATTTATGGTTTGACGGAAACTTCTTTCGTTTATCGGATAAAGAGTTCCTGCATCTTGATGCGGCCACCCATAAAGCGGAAGCAGAATCTTTGGAACTATCCGTGCATTTCGAGGTTTTGGCTCGCAATGAAATAGTGTTAATAGTGAGCCTGTTTCAGCCCTTTGGCTTTTAAGTTCCCAATCGCCAAAATCAGGTAACTGAAGATTATTTTCAGCTACATCAAGAAGGTCTTCCAGAGTATTCCCTACACCACCAGCGTTGCCGGGGCGCTGATTCCGGATCCATCCCATTTCTTTTATTTCCTGTAACCTAATTCTAAGCAAATCTAAATCGTGTTCTCTCATTTTATAACCTCCTACATAATTTTCTCGACGTTTTCAAACAAGCTGGTTAGCTTTCTTAAAGGTATTCTTATGTGTGGTCCTCGATCATGAGGAGCCCTTTCCCTGAAGTCTGACGCTGGTTGGTCAATACACAGGTCCATTACAACAGCACCAGATTCGATTGCATCGTAGATGTTTTTTGGCGAACTTAGAATATACGCTTCTACAAAATGGAATTCTTCGTTTTTGGAATTAGCAGTTCCTCTGGTTTCAGCCAATGCAAGCAAAACTTGTTTGATTTTCCCGTTTCCACTTGTCAAATCCCATGTTGCCAAATACTCATCTCTGTAATACAAATCAATACTTGCATCACCATTTCCTCGTAGAATAAATCCAAGGCTATTAACTTTATTTCCATATATGGTGGTAAAAAGTTTTCGTTTCAACGAACCATCTCTTTGAGAAGGCTTTTCATAGCTAAACCTATCAAATATTTGATTCGGCGTTAATCCTGCTGTTGATGTTTGGTGAAACAGAGTCAATGTACTTGCCTTATTTTTCTTTTTTCTCATTCCTTTGAGCTCGTATGTGCCCAAATCTGCAAGATGAAGATTATTCTCAGCGACACCAAATTCTCGTTCTAATATCTGGCCAACAATCCCATCATCTTTTCTAAACATACCTTCTGGTACAGAAATAAAACCTTTATCTCTAAGTTCCTCCATCTTTTTGACGACTTTATCCTTAGTCCACTCCATAAAATCATTCCTCCTATAAAAGAGATATAGCCTGCTGCTCTTCCGGCAGGTTTATTATTCGTCAAACAACTCCGGCATATTGTTGTGCACCATCTTTGCCTCTTCCTTTACAGAGATGCGCTCGCATTGAAGCAAAGAAAGCGATACCTTTACACCTTCGTCAGTTCTAACAATGTATATGTCCTCGTGCTTCTGTATGTAGGTCGCCGTTTCTGGAGAAAAACCGTTTTTCTGGAGCAGAATACAAATCTTATTTGTGGTTCCGTATTCCACATATTCATACCAATCGTTTGTTAAGAAATCACGATGGTGATATTTCTTAAGCTCAGTTGAAAAACGCATAAAGTAATTCGATAACCGGAACAAGATAATGTCATTTACATTATTAAGCGTGTCCTCGATCACTTTGTTTCTGTGTTCTTCTCCATCATCGAATGGCTTTGATTCTCCATTAATATAAATTGTATTCCCTTGCTTATATGATATAGCCTGATCAATCATGTGCTTGATACCATTACCGGTAAGCCATTGAGTCAACAGCGTGGCATAGAATCTGAGGTTGGAGTGTTTTCCTTCCTTATTCACTCGTCCCAGCGTGCTACTCTCGTAGGTTTCCCAGTCAAATGCTTTACATAATCCTTCAAGGAAATCCAATGTTGGCTGGAATCCTACATATCCGTATATATTCACCCTCGGATAATCCAATCCGCCCTCGATAGCCGCTACAACTTTATCAATCTGATCCACGGAAACATTGATATCATCATCCGGTTCGTTTTTTCTGCCAATGAACATTTCCTTTATAAGTGCAGGATCGTTTGGCATCATTTTTCCCTCGAATTCTCTACGAACCCTGCCACGGCGATCAAGCATAATTTCTCTAAGAAGGATATTCGCAGCCTTGCGCATTAGTGAAAACTGCTCATTAGTCTGGTCGCTCAGTTTCTCAAGCTTTGTCCTGCCTTGACGCAGACAATCAAGGACATATTCCTTCTCCTTATCGCTTATAGAAACAATCGAAAGCGTCTGTGGCTCAACATCTTTTTTCAACAGCGTCATGTAATTCTCTGGTTTGGTCTTGTCATCATCTGCCAAACAAACCAGAAAAACATTCCCGTAAAGCGTGTACTGAATTCTCCCTACTCGTCCGACCAAGTTCCGAAATTCGATTGCCGACATCGGATTTGATCCGTTTTTGTGATCGGTAATAAACAAATTATCCGCAGGAAGATTCACTCCTTCCAGCAATGTACTTGTACAGAAAATGGTATGAACGCCTCCATCGCGTTTCCGAAAGAGTTCTTCTATACGCAATCGGATATTTGTAGGAAGATAACCGACATGGTAAGCGACTCCTTTTTCAACAGTACCCGCAAGATAATAGTCCTCATGAACCTGCTCCCGTATTTCCTCCGCTAAAGCAATCAAATCAGGATCATCTAACGGCTGCAGCTTCTTGGCATAATCTCGTGCAAATTTTACAACCTTTGCCTTTGCATTGCAGTAAATCAGATTTTTCTTTCCTTCGCCCAATTCGGAAAGGAAGGATTGAAAATCTCGTTCTGGCTCAAAAGAATGAATCGCATACAATTCTTCCGTAAGTCCGTTATAGTAACCGAGTTTTCTCTCCTGTAAATCTATTAAAAACTTCTCCTGACTAACCGGAGTAAACAGCGATGTCATTTCCGACCGACCACCCTGAACATCTCTCGGAATTAGCTCCAAATAAATATCAGGATTAGGAATATGCGGCGACGCAAATATCATATGAGGCCGCTGTTCTGATCGGTTTAACATTCCGACCACTTGATAATAAAATGCGCTACGGCCTTCCTTCTCCGAAATATTCTGTGCTTCATCTATAAATAGATAGTGAATCGGGATGTCCTTAAAACCAATCAGCTGGTACATCATACGTTCAGGAGTCATAACAAAAACATATCTGTGCTCATTCTTTTCCTGAAGAATCATTGCTCCAGCTGAAGTGATAATCCTGTAATCATGCTGCCGCAAGAGCTCTCCAAGATTGTCGGCTATTTCCTTTGACACTTCGTTTATTAAGGCTTTTGTGGGCACAAGAATAGCAAAGTTGCAGTCTGGGCTTTTCTTAATACGCTCCCTGATAAACGTTCTCATTACAAAAGATTTTCCCATAGACGTCGGGCCGGAATAACTGAAATAATCATCTTCGGTCATGTGATCATATACAGCTTTTTGTGATCTAAGAAAATAGCCATTCTGTTGTGACGGAATCCGCAAATAATCTCTGTTGACTTCATCTGACAAACGGTCGAGAACATTATTCTCCTGAAAATTAGGGACGCTGTGTTGAAGGCCAAGATAATTACTCGTACTTGAAAGCACCGAACCCATAACATACTGAATTTCCTCATCATCAGGATTCAGCACATTTAATAGAGTAATAATCTCTTGCGCCAGAGAACGATGCTGCTCAGACTGTTCCGTGTCGACAGACTTTGAGAGCAGGTCGGCAAACCTTAGCGCATCTTCCGTGTTGACCTCTTTCTGTGCTATATCATAGATACGAAATAGCCGGAGAAAATCGTTATGCAGCAAAGCATCGTATATTTCATTGAGATATTCGTTATTCTCTAAGCCGGAAAATATCGCATAGCCAAGTGTGCCAGTAGTGTCATTCATTTAATCCACGCCTCCCAGCAACAGCTCGTTCATTATCCGTTTTTTATCAACCTCAGCGTTATTGAACGGCAGGAAGTAGAAGTAATACGAATGCATGCCAAGATTAAGGTCAGAAACCTTTTGCTCAATATATGGAATGGCTGTCTTAATATCTGCTTCCATCTTTTTCATGCATTCTACTCTAAAGCCATCATTGTCATCGGCTTCAACGTCAATCGAATAACCAATGAAAACGCCAAAAGCCATATCAGGTGCGGCCTGCCTTGTTTTACTTGGTATCAATATCTGACGAAGCAATTCTGTAGTGTCATTATCGTATGTATGATTAAATAGAGTGCTATCAACCATCTGACGTTCTTTTGCCTTCCCGTTTTTTATGGCAGCGAGCACTTCAAACGCGCTGTCAATAGCACTTGCAAAGTTCCCATTTATACACGACGCTCCGAAAACCAGCTGATAGCTAATCTCTCCATTTACTTTTCTTTTGAGTAAATGAACACAATCACTCTTGCTGCCGAACTGTTTGGCAGTCGTGCTTATTTCAACCTTGCTCAGCAGTTTAGGTGCGTGTAATCCATCTTCTAGAAATGCGAATAGCAACATCTCGCCGAGTTCATTTCCAGTACCCTTTTCATCAGGCTTTCCATTAGCCTTCATCAAACGCAGAGCTTTTGCACCCATGTTCCGGACCTTCTTCTTATCTTCAAATGCTTTCATTTGAGTCCGGGAATAGGCATACATACCAACGCTATCAAAAAGATATTCGTTTAGTGCCATGTAATCGAATGAGGAATCTGAAATATCCAAATAATACAGATTCAAGCCACTCTTATTTTTCAAATTAAGATCATCATCGCACTGCACTTTACGGAATACTGCTTCAAAATCACTGTCTTTTAATGTGCGGTCAAGTTCTACCGGCTCAATTATCACATCCGCTTCCAACCGAATCGATGCACGTTGAGCTTCAGACCTTTCTACAAAGGATTGGTCCACAAGGTTAATTGTATCTTTGCCAGATTTGTTTTCCACAGCAACTGCCGTATAAAGAAAGATATTTGCAAGAAAATCCGCCGGATCGAATACAGATATCGCTTCCAATGTAGACCGCTTCATCTGACCGATTACAGCGTCGGATTCAGTTACGCTGGACAACGCCATGCTGCGCAGCGCAAGAATCCCAAGAGGAAGTTTGTCTGTGTCAAGCAACGGAAGCACATATGTCGTCATCCCCTTCGATATTTTTGAAAAAGCAATTGTCTTGGCTGGTTCTACAATATTCTCAGGAGAAAGATTATAATCACAAGAAAGCAGGTGGCTTATCGTGCCATCATCAGCTTCTAATATATTCCCATAATATTCATCAATTGTTTTTGCTACTGCTCCGCAGAGGGTCTTGTTGTAGACTTTCGGCTTGGAGCATATTTTTAATACTTTGATGAGTGCTGCAAAACAAAGCGTCATAAACAAATCCCTCCTCTCGGAATTATTTTTCTTCATTCACATAATCGACGATATCTCCGATGTTGCATTCCAACTCTGCGCAGATTCGTCCAAGAACATCCATGCTCACAGCTTCTCCTCTTCCCATTTTTGCCATTGTAGAAGATGTAATCTTTGTCTTAGCCATGAGATCTTTTTTTAGCATGCCCTTATCTATCAATAGTTTCCATAGCTTGTTATAGCTGTAGCTCATGCTTGTTCCTCCTAATAGCCCCTCTTTATTAGGTAATGTGTACCTATAAATTAGAGACCATATTTTATTATATCACAAATTTGTGCGTTTTTCAATCCCCCCTATGACTTTTCTACATTTAGCCTTTGAGAAGTCGAAGGAGGGTTTTTTATTTGAAACGCACAAGTCATATCCAAGTATCATACAAGTCCGCTCCATGTAATCCCGACTTGAAATAAACGATAATAGAGGTAGGCTAATAAATCCGCTGGCTACGGATTTTCCAGCGAAGTCTAAATGTCCATCAGTACCTACTGGAGAGGGGAACTGTAAGAAAGGAGGGAAAATATGACAGCCAATGAAAAAGATAGCTACATCATCGGCATCGAAGAATCGGCGTCTATTATCAGCTCCCAATTTGGATCGGCTGTAGTCGACTCGGTCTTTCAAAGATACGGCGCTCACAGTGTCGAAGACCTGAATCCGTGTGATCTGCCGGATGTTTTCAGCGAGTTATATGCTATCGAAGCTGATCTTTAATAATGTCATTGCCCTGAACAAGGCATAAAACTGTTTCTCTTATAATCAGTTCACCTTCTTCGTGGCCACGAGGTGTGTTCGTAACTGATAATGGGAGTCTTATAAGAATAAAGTGCCAGCTTACGGACGGCTGGTCACCAAATGAAGCGGATAAATCCGTATGAGGTGACCAACTAATGACAACTGGTTATAAAAAGGGTTTCTCCGCTTCGGTCAATGACCGGAAGGAGAAATCTAATGACAATCAAAGACAATAACAAGCCTAATCGAATCTATCTGAAATCCACAAAGCAGTGGGTTGAAGTCCCCAATGGCATCTACCGCGAAATCAACCGTTCGAACGACGCGTTTCGAAAGCGTGAGCAGTATCACGGTCGCTGTGCCTGCCCTAAGAGCAAGTTCTGGCTCTGCGATACGGATTGCGGTAACTGCGAGTTTCGCAGGGCCGGAGATGTGCTTTCTCTCGACTATGAGAACGAGAATGGAGATGGCGATACATATTCAATGCTTGACAGCGTTACAGACACTTCGCCAAATGTTGAGAAGATAGCAGAGGACAAGCTGCTGCTTGCTGCTCTTTTCAAGCGGCTATGTGAGCTTGACCCCGATGGCAAAATTATCTGGGAGATGCTTGCTGAAGAATCGTCAGACCGTGCTATTGCGAAGGAACTTGGCAGGCCACAGCGCACATTCTCCCGTCAAATGAAACGCTATCGTGACGAATTAAGAAAATTGCTGGATTTCTAAAAAAAATTCATAAAACTTGGCTCAAAACAAAATCTCGTTTCCATTGAGTAGTGTAAGACGAAAAAACACTTACAGAACCGAGGTGAAGTTATGAAGCAGGCAGAGTACAAGCGACACAGCGAACTTGTTGAGGTTTTAACCGCAATAAGCGTTGTGTCCGAAAGACTGGCAAGAAACATGAGTGTTCTTGCCGCAGAAAAATTTATGAAAGGAGAAAATCGCAATGAGCAGAACAAGCGAAATGGCAACGGCAATAGAAGAACTGCGAAATGCCGCCGCAGCTATTAAGGACACGGCAGATTGGCTGCCACAATATTTCATCAATCCAGATGAAACCGAACAGGAAAAGCAAGACCACGTTCACACCTTCAGCCTTGAAGAAGTCCGTGCAAAGTTAGCCAACAAGTCCCGCCAAGGGTACACAGCAGAGGTAAAGGCGCTGCTTGTGAAGTATGGTGCAGACAAGCTGTCCGCTATCGACCCGGCAAAGTATGGTGAGCTTATGGCAGAGGCGGAGGTGCTTGGAAATGGCTAAGGCACACGCTCTTTTGTCGGCATCATCAAGTGAGCGGTGGTTAAGATGTCCGCCTTCGGCAAAGCTGAACGCTGCGACCACAGAAACCCCAAGCGAATACGCAGCACAAGGAACAGACGCGCATACCCTCTGCGAACACAAGGTAAAGGTTGCTCTCGGTATGGAGTCGAAAGACCCCACCCTGCAGACGGCTTCCGTCGAGGATTTGACCTACTACGACGAGGAAATGGAGCAGTGCGCAGATGAGTACGCTACATACATTTCCGAACTGTATTCAGAGGTCAAGGACATCTGCCCCGACCCCATCGTGCTGATAGAGCAGCGGCTTGACTTTTCACGTTGGGTTCCGGAAGGTTTCGGCACCGGAGATTGTCTTATAGTTGCGGACGGAACGCTGTATGTAATTGACTATAAGCATGGCAAGGGCATAGAGGTATCCGCTCTCGAAAATCCGCAGATGATGTGTTATGCGCTCGGTGCTTTGGAGTTGTTTGACGGCATCTATGACATCAATTCCGTCTGCATGACAATCTTTCAGCCTAGACGAGATAACATCAGCATCTACACAATCGGTAAGGACGAGCTTCTCGCTTGGGCAGAAAACACTCTGAAGCCCACTGCGGAGCTTGCCGCAAAAGGAAAAGGCGAATTCAAGGCAGGTGACCATTGTCAGTTCTGCCGTGTAAAGGCAACCTGCCGCAAACGTGCTGAATACAACCTTGAACTCGCCCGTTATGATTTCGAGATGCCCGAAATGCTCGATAATACCGAGATAGCGGCAATTCTCGCAAAGGCAGACGAACTCGCAGCATGGGTAACCGACATCAAGGAATATGCACTCGGACAAGCCTTAAACGGCACGGAATACCCCGATTGGAAACTGGTCGAGGGGCGCTCAAATCGCAAATACACAAGCGAAAATGCTGTTGCAAATGCAGTGACATCAGCGGGTTTTGACCCCTACGAGCACAAGGTTCTCGGTGTCACTGCTATGACAAAACTGCTCGGCAAAGCAAAATTCGAAGAACTGCTCGGTGGCTTAATTGAAAAGCCGCAGGGCAAGCCAACTTTAGTACCAAAGTCGGACAAGCGTCCGGCACTCAAGAATAACGCTGCAACTGCAGCAGACGATTTCAGGGAGGATAACTGATATGTCAAAGATTAACAATCCCACAAAGGTAATCACAGGACCCAACACCCGCTGGTCTTACGCAAATGTATGGCAGCCGAAGTCAATCAACGGCGGCGCACCGAAGTACAGCGTTTCGCTCATTATTCCCAAGTCCGACACCGTAACGGTTGAGAAGGTCAAGGCTGCTATTAAGGCGGCTTACGAGGAGGGCGAAAGCAAGCTCAAGGGCGGAAGCCGCCTCCAAGGCAACGGCAAGACCGTACCCGCACTTTCCGTTATCAAGACACCTCTGCGTGATGGTGATACCGAACGCCCAGATGACCCCGCTTACGCAAATAGCTACTTCATCAACGCAAATTCCGCAACTGCTCCCGGTATCGTGGACGCAGACCGCCAGCCTATTATCGACACTTCCGAGGTATATAGCGGTGTTTACGGCAGAGCGTCAATCAATTTCTATGCGTTCAACTCCAACGGTAACAAGGGCATTGCTTGCGGTTTGAACAATCTTCAGAAGATTCGTGACGGTGAGCCGCTCGGTGGTAAGTCTAGAGCCGAGGACGATTTCGACACGGACGATGATGACGATTTTCTTTCGTGAGGTGCGTTATGACTGAATTACAGGAGCTTATGCTTGCAGTTTCATTCGGGTGTTCATGTGGAGGGCTCATTGCAGGGCTGTTTCAGACTGTCCTTGACATCATTGACCTTGTAAAATACAAGCGTAACAATCGCAAACAGTAACAAGTGGTGTACGCATTATCCGCTTTGCGGAAAACACTGCACCGTGTGGGTGGGCAGGATTTTTTGGAGGAAAAAATCATGAATATTACAGTATTTAACAATTCGGAATTTGGAGAAATCCGTACAGTAGAGGAAAATGACAGAGTGCTTTTCTGCGGTTCTGATGTAGCAAGAGCGTTAGGGTATGCAAGACCGTCTGACGCAATAACGGCTCATTGCAGGTATACGGTAAAACACAGTATACCTCATCCGCAGTCGGCAGACAAACAAATTGAGATGACCTTTATTCCCGAAGGTGATGTTTACCGCCTTATAACTCACAGCAAGCTGCCAAGTGCAGAACGCTTTGAGAAGTGGGTGTTTGATGAGGTTCTCCCCACAATCCGTAAGCATGGTGCTTACATGACGGACAATATTCTGGAACAGGCTCTGACATCACCGGATTTCCTTATCGAACTTGCAACCAAGCTGAAAGAGGAAAAGGCGAAAAACGCACAGCTTACGGTTTCTAATCAGATTATGCAGCCAAAAGCGGAGTATTTCGATATGCTCGTTGACAGAAATCTGCTCACGAATTTCCGCGATACCGCAAAGGAGCTCGGAACGCGACAGAACGATTTTGTGAAATTTCTGCTTGACAAGGGATATATCTATCGCTCTGTCAAGGGAAAACTAAAGCCCTACTCTACCTATGTTGACAGCGGCTTATTTGTGTTAAAAGAATTTGCTAATGAGAAGACAGGATATTCCGATACACAAACGCTGATTACTCCAAAGGGCAGAGAAACTTTCAGACTGTTGTGCATTTGATAATCGGGCGGCGGAGTAGTGGCGGCAGTTTCTGCCTTGGAGGCGGCTTCTGCCCTTATCTGCCGCCTGTTTTTTTGAGGTGAAATATGGGCGAAATAAAGAATTTATCAATAGACCTTGAAACCTACTCTGATGTTGACCTTCCCAAATGCGGGGTGTATAAGTATGCAGAGTCACCACAGTTTGAGATACTGCTGTTCGCTTACTCTGTTGACGGAGGAGATGTTCAGCTAGTTGACCTTGCAAGCGGCGAGGAAATCCCGTCCGAAATTCTCTCTGCCATAACCGACAACAGTGTTACAAAGTGGGCATTCAACGCAAATTTCGAGCGAATATGCCTGTCAAAATACCTCGGTTTACCGCAAGGTGAGTATCTTTCCCCCGGCTCCTGGAAATGCACAATGACCTGGGCAGCATATTTGGGTTTACCGCTGTCCCTTGAGGGAGCAGGAGCGGTTCTCGGATTGGAACAGCAGAAACTCAAGGAAGGCAAAGATTTAATCAGATATTTCTGCGTACCCTGCTCCCCCACACAGGCGAATGGTGGAAGAACAAGAAATCTACCCACTCACGCTCCAGAGAAATGGCGGTTATTCAAGTCCTACAACAAGCGAGATGTTGAGGTGGAAATGGCTATACAGAGCCGTTTAGCGAAGTTCCCCGTACCCGAGTTTGTATGGGAAGAATATCACCTTGACCAAAGAATAAACGACCGTGGTATCGGCTTGGATATGCAACTTGTACGAAATGCAATCACCTTTGACGAACGTTCCCGAAACAGCCTTACTGAAGAACTCCGGAAACTCACAAATCTTAACAACCCCAACTCGGTGTCGCAGATGAAACAGTGGCTTTCGGACAATGGCTTGGAAACCGACACACTCGGTAAAAAGGCAGTTGCGGAACTAATGAAAACAGCACCCGAAAAGTTACAGCGAGTGCTTAATTTCCGTCAGCAGCTTGCGAAATCCTCAGTGAAAAAATACACCGCTATGGAGAACTCAGTTTGCTCCGACAAACGTGTAAGAGGTATGTTTAAATTCTATGGGGCAAACCGCACAGGCAGATGGGCGGGCAAAAATGTGCAGCTGCAAAACCTACCTCAGAACCATATCCCCGACTTGGAACAGGCTAGGGAACTGGTTAAATGCGGCGACTATACCGCTCTGGAAATGCTCTACGAGGATATCCCCGACACGCTTTCACAGCTTATCCGAACAGCATTTGTGCCGAAAACGGATTGCAAATTTATCGTTGCGGACTTTTCTGCAATTGAGGCAAGAGTGCTGTCCTGGCTTTCGGGAGAGAAATGGCGGTCGGAGGTTTTCAAGAACAACGGAGATATTTATTGTGCATCAGCAAGTCAGATGTTCGGAGTTCCCGTTGAAAAGCACGGAGTGAACGGACATTTGCGGCAGAAAGGCAAGGTTGCGGAACTCGCTCTCGGTTATGGCGGCTCGGTAGGTGCTTTGAAGGCAATGGGTGCGATTGAAATGGGACTTGATGAAGATGAACTGCAGCCGCTCGTTGACAGTTGGAGAACCGCTAACCCGAATATAGTGCGGTTTTGGTGGGAAGTTGACCGCTGCGTTAAAGGAACGGTAAAAATTCGGATAACCACGCAAACGCACAATATCAAGTTTATCTACCAAAGCGGTATTCTGTTTATCGAGTTACCGAGCGGCAGACGGCTGTCGTACATCAAACCCCGTATGGGCGAGAACCGCTTTGGCGGCGAGTCGGTGACCTACGAGGGCATTGGAGCAACAAAGAAGTGGGAGCGGCTTGAAAGCTACGGCCCGAAATTCGTGGAGAATATCGTTCAGGCAATCAGCCGGGATATCCTCTGCTATGCTATGAAAAACCTGTCCGAAAGGTGGGAAATTGTCGCTCACGTTCACGATGAGGTAATTATCGAGTGCGACAAGGACACATCTCTCACCGAGGTTTGCGAGGTTATGGGCATGACTCCGCCTTATGCAAGTGGTTTATTACTCCGTGCTGACGGCTATGAATGTAATTTTTACAAAAAGGACTAGAAAATATGGCTCAAAATATGTTTTTGTTTCCATTGGATATTATGGGCGGAGATTTTACTCTGCCGGTGGGGCAGGCTCTGCCGTGGCGGCAGCTTCTGCCCGGAAAGGAGTTCTTATGAGTATAGGAAAGTACAACAGTGAGTGCTACTATGACCCTACGGCATACGCCGCACTGACAGCAGTAGAAAACGAAGAACGAGCAGTTAAAGCATATCGACCTATCGTGTATATATGTTCGCCATATTCGGGTGATGTTGAGGTTAATATAGCAAATGCGAGAAGGTATTGCAGGTTTGCTGTTGATGCCGGATATATCCCGATTGCGCCGCATCTTTTGTTTCCGCAGTTTCTGAATGACAGTGACAGGTTGGAGCGAATGTTGGGGCTGCATTGCGGAAATGCACTGATGAGCAAGTGTGTGGAAGTGTGGGTTTTCGGAAAAACAATTTCCAACGGTATGGCAGAGGAAATTGAGTACGCAAGACGAAAGGAATACACTATCAAGTATTTTTGCGATGAAATCAAGGAGGTAAAAGACTGATGTTTACAATTTACAGTGCAGACCGGGCGGGCGTCCCTTCAAATTGCTTATACCCGCACAAAGCTAGTATCAAGGACGACAGCGACCTCAAAGCCGCCGTCTTGTATGACTATGTTTGTGCCGAGTACAAGAACAACTATCGCTCAAACAGCAACTTTATCGGCAGCGATTGCCTTCCGGTGGATTGCGACAACGACCATTCAGAGGACCCCGAAGATTGGGTAACTCCCGAAGATGTCGCAGATGCGTTCCCGGGAGTTACTTTTGCTGTTCATTATAGCCGCAATCACAATAAAGCTAAAAACGGCAAGCCGGCAAGACCTAAATTTCACGTGCTTTTTCCGATTGATTATGTAAGTGACCCGGTGGTTTACAGTGAGATGAAACGCCAAGTAAACGCTCTGTTTCCTTACTTTGATACACAAGCACTTGACGCGGCGCGGTTCTTTTACGGAACGACAATCCCAAAAGTTGAAATCTATCCTAGTTTTATGAATCTGACCGAGCATTTAGCGACTATTCCCCACACAACAGAACACAGTGATGACTTTGACGAAAATATGTCACAAGGACAGTATGGAGATGTAACAATTCCTGAAGGTAATCGCAATGCTACTTTATCGCACTTTGCGGGGAGAGTTCTCAAAAAATACGGCGACTGCGACAAGGCTCGACAGGCTTTTCTTGATGAAGCGGCAAAGTGTGTACCGCCGCTTGATGACGCTGAACTTTCGACCATTTGGCACAGCGCACAGAAATTCTACGGTAAGGTAAAAAAGCAGGTCGGATATATTGCTCCGGAGCAGTACAATGCGGATTTCAACCCCTGTCCGGAGGATTTTTCAGACATCGGACAAGCAAAGGTTTTGGCAAGAGAGTATAACAGGGAACTGGTCTACACCGACTCCACCGATTATATGCGTTATGACGGTACGCATTGGGCCGAGTCAAAGCAGCTTGCTGTCGGCGCTTGCGAGGAATTCCTTGACCGTCAGCTTGACGAGGCGGAAACGGCTGTTTCTAAAGCAAAGAAGGCTCTTGAAAAGGCGGGAGTTGACAAGGAAACCATATCCGCCGGAGGTAAGGCTCTTGCAAAAGCCATTGACGAGAAAAGTCAGAATGCTTACTTCGAATACTGCAATGCGGTATCATATAAGGCTTTCGTTATGAAACGCCGGGATATGAAGTACATCACTTCCGCATTGCAGGCGGCAAAGCCTATGCTGCTGCGGGATATTAAGGATTTTGATTCGCAGGAATTCCTGCTGAATACTCCGGCGGCTACATACGATTTGCAAACCGGGACAAGCTCGGAGCACTCCGCAGACGATCTCATAACCAAAGTAACCGCTGTATCTCCCGGTGACGTGGGTATGGATATCTGGCTTGAAGCTGTGAACAGCTTTTTCTGCGGCGATGACGAGCTGATTGAATATGTTCAGCAGATAGTCGGGCTTGCGGCAATAGGCAAGGTCTATATGGAAGCGATGATTATTTCTTACGGAGAGGGGCGCAACGGTAAGAGTACGTTTTGGAACACGATTGCACGGGTTCTCGGCTCGTACAGCGGCAGTATATCCGCCGACGCCCTCACGGTTGGCTGTAAGCGCAATGTCAAGCCTGAAATGGCTGAACTTAAGGGAAAACGGCTTGTTATTGCGGCAGAACTTGAGGAGGGTATGCGGCTTAACACCTCGGTGGTAAAGCAGCTGTGTTCGACCGATGAAGTTTCTGCAGAAAAGAAGTACCGTGACCCGTTCAGATATACTCCCACGCACACGCTTGTGCTGTACACAAATCACCTCCCGAGAGTCGGAGCAAATGACGAGGGTACATGGCGCAGGCTTATAGTTATACCGTTCAATGCGAAAATCGAGGGCAATTCTGACATCAAAAATTATGCGGATTACCTTGCTGAAAAAGCAGGCGGTGCTGTGCTTTCTTGGATCATTGAGGGAGCGAAAAAGGTGATCGAATGCAATTTCAAGCTGAAAATTCCGCAGTGCGTCAGTGACGCAATATATCACTATCGGGAAAATAACGACTGGCTTTCCATGTTCATTGAGGACTGCTGTGAGATTGACCCATCATATACGCAGAAGTCCGGCGAGCTTTACCAAGAGTACCGTGCATACTGTGCAAGGACAGGAGAATACACAAGAAGCACCACGGATTTCTATACCGGACTTGATATCGCAGGGTTAGAAAAACGAAAATCCAAAACAGGTGTTATGGTCTACGGAATCCGCTTGAAATCTGACTTTATAGCAGATTGAAAAACATAAAGGTGCAGGTCGGTGAAGGTCTTTGTATAAAACCCCCTTTAGGGCAGTTTTATTAACAGAATTTACCTTATAGAGAGTTTTATGAAATGAGGTTCACCGACCTCCACCATTGAAGAACAAGGAGCAAAAAATGCGTGAGAAACAGATAGAACAGAAGCTGGTGCAAGCGGTCAGAAAAAGCGGCGGTATGTGTCTGAAATTCGTGTCACCAAATTTTGATGGAATGCCCGACAGACTGATACTTTTCCCGGGCGGTAAAATCGCATTCGTCGAACTGAAAGCACCCGGAAAAAAGCCGCGTCCCCTGCAAATAGCAAGGCACAAATCATTGATGAAACTCGGGTTTAGTGTGTATGTCATTGACAGCGTGGAGCAGATAGGAGCGATACTTGATGAAATACAGTCCACATGATTATCAGCGGTATGCCGCCGAGTTCATAATCGCCCACCTCGTTTCAGCGCTTCTGCTGGATATGGGTCTTGGCAAGACCTCGATTACTCTGACGGCGATAAACGACCTGCTTTTCGACAGCTTTGAAGTGCATAAAGTTCTAGTGGTAGCACCACTGCGTGTGGCTCGTGATACCTGGTCGGCTGAAATCGAAAAGTGGGAGCATTTGAAGAATCTGAGGTACAGCGTGGTTATCGGAACGGCGCAGGAGCGTCTGAAAGCCCTAACAACTCCAGCTGACATCTACATTATCAATCGCGAAAACATACAGTGGCTTGTTGAGGAAAGCGGTGTTCCCTTTGATTTTGATATGCTGGTAATCGATGAGCTGTCCTCCTTCAAGAACCACAACACTAAGCGTTTCAAGGCTTTGATGAAAGTCAGACCCAAAGTAAAACGAATAGTAGGTCTTACGGGTACTCCCGCCGGCAACGGTCTGATGGACTTGTTCGCAGAATTCAAGCTGCTGGATATGGGAGAACGGCTCGGCAGGCTTATCGGGCAGTACAGAAATACCTATTTTCAGCCGGACAAGCGTAACGGAATGGTGATTTACAGCTATAAGCCTCTGCCCAACGCCGAACAACAGATATATGACAAAATCTCGGATATCACGATTTCCATGAAAGCCGCCGACCACCTCAAAATGCCCGAACTCATAAGTGCGGAATACACGGTTCAGCTTTCCGAAAAGGAAAAGGAGAAATACGACCGTCTGAAAAAAGACCTTGTTTTGTCCGATGACAACGAAGAAGTAACTGAGGCAAATGCCGCTTCTCTTTCCAACAAGCTGTCGCAGATGGCGAACGGAGCAGTGTACTCCGATGATGAAAGCATTATCGAAATACACGACCGCAAGCTGGACGCTTTGGAAGATATAATCGAAAGCATGAACGGCAAGCCACTGCTTGTTGCTTACTGGTTCAAGCACGATTTGGAGCGGATTTCCGAGCAGCTGTCAAGTCTGCATATCCCTTTTGCAAAGCTAAATACCGCTGATAGCATTAGCCGTTGGAACAATGGAGAGATACCTGTGGCGCTTATTCACCCCGCATCTGCGGGACACGGATTGAATTTACAAAGCGGTGGTTCGGCACTTGTGTGGTTTGGGCTTACATGGAGCCTTGAACTGTATCAGCAGACAAACGCAAGGCTATGGCGGCAGGGTCAGACCGCAGACACTGTGGTAATTCAACACATAATCGCAAACGGCACTATCGATGAGCAGATAATGAAAGCTCTGAAAACAAAGGACACAACACAAGCGACACTTATCACCGCAGTGAAAGCGGAGGTACATAAATGAACCCGTATAAAGAACTCGCAAATGCTATAATCTTGCAGGCGGTCAAGGATTACCGTGACGCCGTGGAACGTCTGCGCTACACACCGGACGATAAATCGGCGCAGCACGATAAGCGGAGTATTGAGAAATTCTTCCGTTCAAACCGGTTTTCGATACTTTCGGATTTGAACGGAGAATTGCTTCTGAAAAAGCTAAAAAAGGAGGTTTCGGTATGACGGCAAAGGAATATCTCGGACAGGCATACAGAATAGATCAGCGTATCAACAGCAAGATGGAGCAGATAGCTTCGCTGAACCTGCTTGCGCAGAAAGCAACGACGGTTTTCAGCGATATGCCCGGCAACTCCACCCGCAATATTCATCGCATGGAGGACGTCATAATCAAAATCGTGGATATGGAGAGCGAGATAAACGCTGACATAGACAGCCTTGTTGAGCTCAAAAAGGAGATTGCAGATGTTATCCATAGTGTTGCAAACCTCGAATACCAAACGCTGCTTGAACTCCGTTACCTGTGTTTTAAGACCTGGGAGCAGATAGCGGTTCAGATGGGATACGGCATTGACAACATCTACAAAATGCACCATAAGGCACTGCGCGAAGTCACCGTTCCGGAAACTTTACAGTAAAATCAACTATTTTACAGTAGCCCCTTTGTGATATGATATAATCAGCAAAGAATACAGAATGGTGGTGAACCCAATGCCTACAAAACCCAAGCGTCCCTGTTCCTTTCCCGGCTGCCCGAACCTGTGTGTCGGTCAATACTGCAAGGAACACGAACAACCGGCACGGCGCAGTTACAACAAGTACGAACGCAGTCCCGATACCAACAAGCATTACGGCAGAGCGTGGAAACAAATTCGCAGCAGATATATAAGTCAGCACCCACTGTGTGAGATGTGTCTGAAACAAGGAAAGCTGACGCCCACCGAGGAGGTTCACCACATCAAGCCTGTGTCGCAAGGCGGTGGCAGTGAGTTCAGCAACCTGATGTCACTGTGCCGTTCCTGTCACACGAAAATACATCACGATATTGGTGACAGATAAGTTTGCAGATTGCAAACAAAAGTTTTCAGTTCGTGAACTTTTTACCCCCTAGGGGCGGTCTTAATCTCTGCAACAATCAGATGCGGACAGCGGCCCGGGGCTTCGTACGCAAAAACCGGGGTTCAAACGGGGTATTAAACCACATATCATTTTCGGGCGGTGCGAACCGTCCTTTTTTCTTGTCCTGCGGAGGTGAAAATCATGGCTAAGGACGGCACAAACAGAGGTGGCAGACGGGTTCGTGCCGGAGATAAGCCCGCTCCTGCCGCAGAGAAAAAGCAGAAAGGACTTCCGGTGAAAATCATAAGCAACGACATACCTGCGCTCGACACTGCCGAGCTTGAAGCGGTTGACCTGCCGGAGGGCGCTGTTCTGAACGGCGCAGATATGCCGAAGCCAAGCGACTATCTCTCGGCTAGGCAAAAGAACGGAGTTCCGCTTGGCGCTGACGATATATACCGAGAAACCTGGCTGTGGCTTAAACAGCGTAATTGTGAGAACCTCGTAAACAAGCGGCTCATCGAAGCCTATTCGCAGGCGTACGCAAGATACATTCAGTGCGAGGAAGCGATCAGCACTTACGGCTTGCTTGGCAAGCACCCGACCACGGGCGGCGTTATTGCTTCGCCGTTCGTGCAGATGTCGCAGCAGTTTCAGAAAAATGCTAATCTCATCTGGTATGAGATTTACGGAATAGTCAAGGAGAACTGCACCGAACCTGTCGGTGATGATTTGAACGATTCAATGGAACGGCTCTTGCGTTCCAGGAAAGGATAACGCTATGTCAAAGGATACCATAGATTTTTTCAGAGAACTTAAAGGCAGCCGTCCGAACCTTACAGTACAGCAATACCGAACAATCAAGGGACAGGCTGTTAAGGGCAATATTGCGGACGCACGCAAGGGTTTGCATAAGGTTTTGAAAAGGAGGAACGTCAGATGAACACGACCAGTGAAATGCAGCTTGTCCCGATAGACAAGCTGATACCGTACGTCAATAATGCCCGAACCCATTCGCCGGAGCAGCTGAACAAGCTGCGTTCCTCACTGCGTGAGTTTGGCTTTATAAATCCCGTTATAATCGACAGGGATTTCAACGTCATAGCAGGTCACGGAAGAATTCTTGCCGCAAAAGCCGAGAACATCTCCGAAGTGCCTTGTGTGTTTGTGGATTATCTCACACCTGCGCAGAAGAAAGCGTACATAATCGCAGACAATCGAATGGCTCTTGACGCGGGCTGGGACGAGGAAATGCTGAAAGTTGAAATTGAAGCTTTGCAGGCAGACGATTTCGACCTTTCACTGACGGGTTTTGACGAAAAGGAACTCGCCGTATTCTTTGACGATGACTCCGACACCAAGGACGATGATTTCGATGTTGATGGTGAATTAGAAAAACCTTGCATAACAAAACCCGGCGACCTTTGGCTGCTCGGAAGTCACAGACTTGGCTGCGGTGACAGTACAAAGCAGGAAACCTACGAAGTTCTTATGAACGGAAAACAGGCAAACCTGGTAGTTACCGACCCGCCCTACAATGTGAATTATGAGGGTTCGGCAGGAAAAATCAAGAACGATAATCTTGAAAATGATAAGTTCTATCAGTTCCTGCTTGACGCTTTCACCTGCATGGAGAAAGTCATGGCGAACGATGCAAGCATCTATGTTTTCCACGCAGATACAGAGGGCTTGAACTTCCGCAAGGCGTTTGCTGACGCAGGATTTTATCTCTCCGGAACGTGTATCTGGAAGAAGCAGTCACTGGTTCTCGGTCGTTCGCCGTATCAGTGGCAGCACGAGCCGTGCCTGTTCGGCTGGAAGAAAAACGGCAAGCATCAGTGGTACTCCGACCGCAAGCAGACGACAATATGGGAGTTCGACAAGCCGAAAAAGAACGGCGACCACCCGACAATGAAGCCGATTCCGCTTATTGCCTACCCCATAAAGAATTCAAGCATGAGCAACTGTATCGTCCTCGACCCGTTCGGCGGCTCGGGCAGTACGCTCATTGCTTGTGAGCAGACAAACCGTATTTGTCACACCATTGAGCTTGACGAAAAATTCTGTGATGTAATCGTGAAGAGGTATATTGAGCAGGTAGGTTCTGCGGAGAATGTGTCTGTGGTTCGTGAGGGAAAGACGATAGCTTATTCTGAACTGGAGGTCGCTGATGAAGAATGAACTCACGCTCGGCAGCCTTTTTGACGGCAGCGGCGGTTTCCCGCTCGGAGGAATGCTTGCTGGCATTACTCCGCTGTGGGCTTTGGAAATCGAGCCGTTCGCTGTTCGGGTAACAACGAAAAGACTGCCGCAGATGAAGCACTATGGAGATGTCTCTGTGCTGAACGGTGCTGATCTGCCGCCTGTGGATATAATCACTTTTGGAAGTCCGTGCCAGGATATGAGCATTGCCGGAAAACGCAGCGGTCTTGACGGTTCACGGTCGAGCCTGTTCTATGAGGCGGTCAGAATTATAAAAGAAATGAGGTGCGCTACCAATGGCAAATATCCAAGGTTCTGCGTGTGGGAAAACGTCCCCGGAGCGTTCTCGTCCAACAAGGGCGAGGACTTCCGCTGCGTCCTCGAAAGCCTGTGTCGGGTCAAAGACGAGAGCGTTTCTGTTCCTCAATGTGAGAAATGGTCAAACGCAGGAGAAGTACTGGCAGACGGTTTCTCCCTCGCATGGCGGGTGTTCGATGCGCAATACTGGGGAGTCCCCCAGAGAAGAAAACGCATCTACCTTGTCGCAGATTTTGATAGCGAATGCGCCGGAAAAATACTGTTTGAGTCCGAAGGCTTGTCGGGGTATTCTGCGGAGGGCTTCAAAGCGTGGCAAAGAACTGCCGCCGCTGCTGAAAACGGCTCTGGAACGACAGGCGCAGTCTGCTTGAACGACCAAGGTGGCAACAGAATGGACGTGACGGAGGAAGTAACTTGCACACTCCGAGCCGAAGCTCATCACCCACCGTGCGTGATGGAGTCCGCAGCAGGGTTTTGCACGGAACACTCGGCAAAAGCGAGAGGTATCGGCTACAAAGATGAAACTTCACCTACACTCCGCGCAGGGACTGTTCCTGCGACTGTCTATGAAAACCACTCGCAGGACACTCGCTACACCGAATTGCACGGCGTTGCTCCAACGGTTTCTTCAACCTACGGGACAGGCGGGAATAATCAGCCGTTTGTCGTGGAAGATACTCGCTGTTTTGATGTTCGTTTCACATCTGACGGCACGAAAAATGCGCGGCAGAACTGCTATGAAACAGATACCTCCCGGACGATAGATACAGGCGGTAATTCTCCCGACTCAAACCAAGGCGGCGTGGCAGTCGTAGCCGTCCAGGGTTCGATGATAGGCAGAACCGATAAGAACGGTCCGCAAGGCAGCGGAGTGAATGAGGATGTTTCATTCACGTTGAATGCCACCGACCGCCACGCTGTTGCGTTTTCGCAGGACAGCTACACGAAGTACAGCGAAAACGAAAAGTGCGGAGCGCTCCGAGCCGCAGGTGGAATGTACGGAGGCGGCTCGGAAACTCTTGTGTACAGCACAAGCAAGAATTCCTACCACACCGAAGCCGAGGAAAACCTTGCAAACACGCTTGTCGCAAGCGATTACAAAGACCCGCCTACCGTGAATTCACCCGAGTACATAGTCCGCAGGCTTACTCCAACCGAGTGCGCACGGTTGCAGGGATTTCCCGACTGGTGGTGCGCAGATCTCGGAACGAACGAGCCGACAGATGAAGAACTGACATTCTGGAAAGATGTGTTTGAAACTCATCGCAAAATCGTTGGCAGCGCAGTCAAGCCGAAGTCCGACAAGCAGATCCGTGCATGGCTGAAAAATCCCCACAGCGACTCTGCCGAGTACAAGCTGTGGGGAAACGGTGTTGCTCTGCCGTGTGTTTACTTTGTCCTTTCAGGGATTGTATGGGTCAGTTCTTGCTTGAATTAGCGTTGCCCGGCTCATCGCCGAGCACGATTTTTCCATGCTTTTCTTCAAACTTTTCTATGCACTCACGAATCAGAACGATGATTTGCCCATTTGCGGAACGAGCCTCATAATCGGCAACGTAATGCAGTTTGTCGAGCATTTCATCGTCAATTCTGATGGATAAACTCTTGATAGCCATAAAACTCCTCCTGTTTATATCCGATATGTGTTTATTTTAACATCATAATGTGCTATAATGTATGATGTGAGTTCAAAGTGCGTTCATAATGCGTTTACGAGGAGGGTAACATGAAAGTAGCTGTTATTGGTTCAAGAGGACTTACCGTGAGTGATTTAGGCAGATATCTCCCCGAAAATACCACGGAAATCGTGTCCGGCGGCGCTAAAGGAGTGGATACTTCCGCAAGGGAGTATGCTTTGGCGCACGGAATAAAGCTGACGGAGTTCCTGCCGGAATACACGAAATACGGCAGGAGCGCTCCGCTGAAACGGAATATCACGATAATTGAGTATTCGGATATCGTGCTTGCGTTCTGGGATGGAAAATCACGAGGTACGAAATTTGTCATTGACAACTGCCGCAAACTCGGCGTGGAAGTCAGAGTTTACATTATAGACTAATAGTTGAGCCGTACATTGTGCATAACGCAGAATGTGCGGCTTTCTGTTAAAACCCGTTGACTTATCCCCCTATTTGAGTAAAATGTGTAGTACCGAAAGGAAATGGAGGTACATACAATGACAATTTACTACAACGCGCAGGACAGAAAACCGCTTGTGAAAGCCATCAGCGAGTTCACGGGAGCGGACGCAGTTTACATGAGGACACCGACCTACGCATACCAAATCGACTATTTCACGGTGACCCGCGATGGCAACCTTGAATTTGACGACAGAGCCGACAGCGAGGAAATCGAGGGTCTGCTTGAATTCCTTGCAGAGCGTGGATTTATCGCCGAGGTTGCCGCCACAAGCGCCACAGAACCGCCGGAAACGGATACCGAGAAAGTACCCGCTGCCGCCGACAGCGCCGAACACGGCGAATCTGTGGGGCTTACGGTGGAAGTTCCGCTTGAGGGTACTGCGGTGGATAACCTTATCAAGCTGCTCGAAGCCAAAGGCAGACTTATCCGCAGAGCCTTAGCGGTGGACAGCCTGCCGATTGAGGTCACGGACAGCACGGTGAAGTTTCCCTGGTTCGCAGACTGCAGCGCTGACGATTGTAAGGCTTACACGCATTTCATTTCGGCGCTCTGCGAACTCGCCGCCAATGCAAAGAGGGTTACGGCTAAGGAAAAGGAAACCGACAACGACAAGTACGCATTCCGCTGCTTTCTCCTGCGACTGGGGTTCATCGGTTCGGAGTACAAGACCGAGCGGAAGATACTGCTGAGAAACCTCACAGGCTCATCGGCTTTCAGAAATGGAGGCGCTGCAAATGAAGTTTCCGAGTAAAGCAACAATCGAACAGTACCGCCGAGAGTACCCTGTCGGCTGCCGTGTGGAACTGGTTTCAATGGACGATTTCCAGGCGCCGCCGACAGGTACTCGCGGCACGGTTAAAGGTGTTGACGACGCAGGAAATCTGCTTGTCCGCTGGGATAACGGCTCGGGGCTGAATGCTGTCCTCGGCGTTGATGAAGTTCAGAAAATCCGTGGCTGATATACACAATTTCAGCGTGTGTATTTCGTTCAATATATTGTGGTAAAACCGCTTGCTATATACTGCTTTTAGAGTTAATATGTGTCTACCGCAGCAAGGACGCTGCAAGGTTGCCCCCAAAAGGCGGCACGGACGCCGCCAACCGAGGGGCAACTCAGAAAGGGAAACAAAGCAAACGGAGGATACAAAAATGAACGAGAAAACCACCAAGCAGATTGAAGAAATGATGAACCAGACCATAGGGGTCGAGGTTGAAATGAATAACATTACAAGAACAAAAGCCGCGGAGCTTGCCGCCGAGTTCTTCGGAACAGGCAGACACGAGCACACCGCAGGCCGCAACGGTTACGATACCTACTCCGCATGGGACGGCGCGGGTCGCGAATGGAAATTCCAAAAGGACGTCAGCATTTCGGGACCCGACAGCGAGAAATGCGAAATGGTCACCCCGATACTCACCTACGCAGACATGGAAACCCTGCAGGAGCTTATCCGCAGACTTCGCAAGGCAGGCGCAAAGAGCGACGCAACAAGGGGCTGCGGAGTTCACATTCATATCGGGGCCAAAGGTCACACGCCGCAAAGTCTGCGAAACCTCGCAAACATAATGGCAAGCCATGAAAGCCTGCTTGCAAGCGCCTTGAACCTCGACAGAAACCGCATGAACCGCTACTGCCGCACGGTCAGCAAGGATTTCCTGGTGGAACTCAACCGCAAAAAGCCGAAAACAATGGCGGCGCTTGCGGACACCTGGTACGGCAGTCAGAACGCAGATTACGGCAGGTCGGCGCACTACAACGAGAGCCGCTACCATATGCTGAACCTCCACGCAACCTTTACAAAGGGTACAATCGAGTTTCGGCTCTTCCAGTTTGACGCTCCCTCGGGTGGCAAGCAGAACGGACTTCACGCAGGTCAGCTGAAAAGTTACATTCAGCTTTGCCTGGCGCTCAGCCAGCTTGCCAAGCAGGTCAAGACCGCAAGCGCAAATCCTCAGCAGACCGAAAACCCAAAGTACGCAATGAGAACATGGCTTTTACGGCTCGGCTTCATCGGCGATGAATTCAAGACCGCAAGGGAACTTTACACCAAGCGGCTCGAGGGTGACACGGCATTCCGCAACGGCAGACACGATGTCTGCACGCCGCCCCAAAACGGCGGCACGGACGCCGACGAACCAAGGGCGGCAGAGTAGGCCGCAGTAATCAGGAGTTAGCTTCCTGCCCCCAACTCCCCACGCTGTGGGGCTTTTGGTGGTAGAAAGGTGATTTCTGAAACTGAACCTTTCGGAAAGGATTATCACTATGAAAAAATACTATCTCGCTTACGGCAGTAACTTGAATGTTCGGCAAATGGCGCTGCGGTGTCCTACGGCAAAGGCTGTGGGAACTGCGGTTATCAAGGATTACGAACTGCTTTTCAAAGGCAGTAAGACCGGAGCCTACCTCACGATTGAGCCAAAGGTGGGAGCGGAAGTTCCGGTTGCAGTCTGGTCGGTCGAACCTGCCGATGAAGAACGGCTTGATGTGTACGAGGGTTTCCCGGCTTTCTATTACAAGACCGAATTTGATTTGCCTGTGAACTACTTCTCGGGCAAAAAGGTGGTCAGAATGGCGTTTGTGTATATTATGCACGAGGAGCGACCGCTGGGTTTGCCGAGTGGTTCTTATGTGAGAACCTGCCTTGAGGGTTACAGCAATTTCGGCTTTGACGAGAGTATACTTCTCGAAGCGCTGAACAACAGCAGGAGGGCTGCCCATGAAATCGGATAACGAAACAGGACTTCGCACCTGCCCCCGCTGTGGGGCGCAGTACGGCGGTGTTCCCGCTCTTTCGAGAAAGTACCCCAACACGCAGATTTGCCCGGATTGTGGCACACGGGAAGCCTTAGAAAGCATAGGTGTTTCCGCTGACGAGCAGGAGAAAATTCTCGGCATTATTCATCAGAATACACACAATTCTGACCGCTGATATTTGTGTACTATATTATCCGAAAACCGCTTGATATAATGCGGCTTTAGAGTTAATATGTGTACAACAAAAAAACACATGGAGGAAGAGATTATGTGGAAACAGGGCGCAATCGGAGTTAAGGACAGCAACGGCAGAATGGTTTCGATAACATACTGGGTAAAGCATTACGAAGAGCCAAGCGAGGAATACGGAATCAGTGGCGGCAGGATTTCCAAGCTGATGTTAAAGCAGGACGGCAGTGTCGTTTACAACTACGACCGGGGCAAGGACATTGAACCGCTGACCCCCGAAGCCGAAAAGGCGCTTGCGATACTGATACACGAATACAACTGAACACTTGTGAAAGCCGCCTGCGGGCGGTTTTTCTTGTTCTGGGGGTGATGATATAAGAAAGCTGAAAAAGTACAAGCCGACAAAATTTAAGCTGAAAACCTCGGTGTACGATAAATCCGCTGCGAATTATGCCGTGGCTTTCATTGAGAACCTCTGCCACACCAAAGGCACATGGGCTGGAAAGCCGTTCGAACTAATCGACTGGCAGGAGCAGATAATCCGAGATTTGTTTGGGACGCTGAAGCCGAACGGCTATCGGCAGTTCAACACGGCGTACATTGAGATACCGAAGAAGCAAGGTAAATCCGAGCTTGCCGCCGCTGTTGCACTGCTTCTCACCTGCGGTGACGGCGAGGAACGAGCCGAGGTTTACGGCTGTGCTGCTGACAGACAGCAGGCGGCTATCGTGTTCGATGTGGCGGCAGACATGGTGCGAATGTGTCCTGCTCTTTCCAAGCGAGTGAAGATTTTAGCATCGCAGAAACGACTAATATACACGCCTACTAACTCGTTCTATCAGGTGCTTTCGGCAGAAGCGTACAGCAAGCACGGATTCAATATCCACGGCGTTGTTTTTGACGAGCTGCACACTCAGCCGAACCGAAAGCTGTTTGATGTAATGACTAAAGGCTCCGGTGACGCAAGGATGCAGCCGCTGTATTTTCTAATCACCACAGCCGGAACTGACACGCACAGCATTTGCTACGAAACTCATCAGAAAGCCAAGGATATAATCGAGGGTCGGAAAATTGACCCTACTTTTTATCCCGTGATTTACGGCGCTGATGAATCCGATGACTGGACAAACCCGAAAGTGTGGAAGAAAGCGAATCCAAGCCTTGACATTACGGTCGGTATCGATAAAGTAAAAGCCGCCTGCGAATCGGCAAAGCAAAATCCGGGCGAGGAGAACGCATTTCGACAGCTTCGTCTGAACCAGTGGGTAAAACAGGCGGTTCGTTGGATGCCGATGGAGAAATGGGACAAGTGCGCATTTGCCGTTGATGAGGACGAACTGGAGGGTCGCGTCTGCTACGGCGGGCTTGACCTTTCAAGCACTACGGATATAACGGCATTCGTGCTTGTTTTTCCTCCTTTGGACGAGGAGGATAAGTACATCATTCTGCCGTACTTCTGGATTCCCGAGGATAATCTGACCCTGCGTGTTAACCGCGACCACGTCCCTTATGATGTGTGGGAGCGCCAAGGTTACCTCCAGACCACCGAGGGCAACGTGGTTCACTACGGTTTCATCGAGCAGTTTGTTGAACGGCTTGGTGAGCGGTTCAATATCCGAGAGATAGCTTTCGACCGCTGGGGCGCTGTACAGATGGTTCAGAACCTCGAGGGCATGGGATTTACGGTAGTTCCGTTCGGGCAGGGTTTCAAGGATATGTCCCCTCCGACAAAGGAACTGATGAAACTGGTGCTTGAACAGAAAATTGCTCACGGCGGTCACCCTGTTCTGCGGTGGAATATGGACAATATCTACATTCGCACCGACCCTGCCGGGAACATCAAGGCTGATAAGGAAAAATCCACTGAAAAGATTGACGGAGCTGTGGCAACAATCATGGCTCTCGACCGTGCAATCCGCTGTGGGAATGACCACGGAGCGAGTGTTTATGATGAAAGAGGTCTGCTATTTTTGTAAAAGCGTTTTCAAATGTATTGCATTTTGCAAGCAAATGTGGTATAATAATAAAAAACGATAGCGCATTTGATATTTGGAGGTGTTCATTATGGCTAGAACTGCAAATGTATTTGCCCGCGTTGAACCGGAGATAAAAGAAGAGGCTGAACATATTCTTGACTGTCTTGGCATTCCTATGTCCAACGCAGTAGGTATGTTTTTAAGGCAGGTCGTACTTCAGAAAGGAATTCCGTTTGATGTTAAGCTGCCCGTTGACGACAGTATTCTTATGATGGACTCTCTTTCAAGAGAACAGCTTTATGCCGAACTGGAAAAGAGCATGGAAGATATCAGGGCAGGCAGAGTGCATACAATAGACGAGGTCGAAGCAGAAATCCGCAGGGAGCTTGATAAATGAAATACCAAATCTTCTATACGGATTCTGCAAAGCAGGACCTAAAAAACATTTACAGATATATTTGTGACAGCCTTGTCGAACCGGAAATTGCCGAAAAACTGACAGACAAGATAATGAAGTCAATTCGTTCTCTTGATGAAATGCCGCAGCGGTATCGGCTGTTTGATGAAGAACCGTGGCGCAGCCGTGGACTGAGAATTCTTCCGGTAAACAATTATCTGATTTTCTATCTTTCAGATGAGGAAAGGACGGTTGTTACAATTCTCCGCATTATTTATGGCGGCAGAGATATCAGCAAGCAGCTTTCTGAAACACAGTATTGATACATAACACCTTAGCATCTGTCAGCAATGGCAGGTGCTTTTCTTATGCCATTTTACGAAAGGACTGACTACATGAAAATTTTCAGCAGCTTATTTCATTCAAGAGATAAGCCCAAAAACAGCACTGCCGGCAGCGCCTACCGCTTTTACATGGGCGGCTCTACCGCTGGAAAGAACGTCACCGAGCGTTCCGCAATGCAGATGACCGCCGTGTATTCCTGTGTTAGAGTGCTGTCGGAAGCAGTGGCAGGACTACCGCTGAACGTCTATAAGTACCGTTCGGACGGCGGCAAAGAAAAAGCGTTCACTCACCCGCTTTACCGTCTGCTCCACGATGAACCGAACCCTGAAATGACCTCGTTTGTTTTCCGTGAAACGCTTATGACGCACCTGCTCCTCTGGGGCAACGCATACGCGCAGATTATCCGCAACGGAAAGGGCGAGGTTATTGCTCTGTACCCGCTTATGCCGAACCGAATGACGGTTGACCGCGATTCCAACGGAAATCTGTACTACAAATACTACCGTGGCTCAGATGAAGCAATCCGCAGCAAGGAATATGAAGTCATTCTCTCGTCGGGCGATGTCCTGCATATTCCCGGACTTGGCTTTGACGGACTTGTTGGCTACTCGCCGATTGCAATGGCGAAGAACGCTATCGGGCTTGCAATTGCAACCGAGGAGTTCGGAGCTAAGTTCTTTGCGAACGGCGCAGCGCCAAGCGGCGTCCTTGAACACCCCGGTACTATAAAGGACCCGTCAAAGGTTCGTGAAGCGTGGCAGTCGCAGTTCGGCGGGAGTTCCAACAGCGGAAAGGTCGCTGTGCTTGAAGAGGGCATGAAATACACTCCCATCAGTATTTCGCCTGAACAGGCTCAGTTCCTTGAAACAAGAAAATTTCAAATAAACGAGATAGCTCGAATTTTCAGAGTCCCACCCCACATGGTCGGCGACCTTGAAAAATCGAGCTTTTCTAATATTGAGCAGCAGTCGCTTGAATTCGTGAAATACACCCTCGAGCCGTGGCTTGTGCGCTGGGAGCAAAGCATGATTCGTTCGCTCCTCACTCCAAGCGAGAAGCAGGAATATTTCATCAAGTTCAATGTTGACGGACTGCTTCGCGGCGATTACGCAAGCCGCATGAGCGGGTACGCTACCGCAAGGCAGAACGGCTGGATGTCCGCAAACGACATTCGGGAGCTTGAGAACCTCGACCGTATTCCTGCCGAGGACGGCGGCGACCTTTATCTCATAAATGGCAATATGACTAAGCTGGCTGACGCAGGTATCTTTGCGGCGGCTGACAGAGAGGAGGATAATTCTAATGAAGAAGTTCTGGAAGTGGACGAACAAGATGATGCAGAACGAAGAAACGCAGGAGCAGAACCCGGAGAGAACGCTGTTCCTAAACGGCACTATCGCCGATGAAAGCTGGTTTGACGATGACGTCACGCCGCAGCTTTTCAAGGAAGAACTGCTGTCCGGCAGCGGAGATATTACCGTCTGGATAAACTCGCCCGGTGGTGACTGCGTGGCGGCAGCGCAGATCTACAATATGCTGATGGACTACAAGGGAAACGTCACGGTGAAAATCGACGGCATAGCCGCAAGCGCCGCTTCGGTTATTGCAATGGCGGGAAACAAGGTGCTTATGTCCCCAGTTTCGATGCTGATGATACACAATCCCATGACGGTGGCAATGGGAGATACAGCGGAAATGCAGAAAGCAATCGAAATGCTGTCCGAGGTCAAGGAAAGCATTATGAACGCTTACGAAATCAAGACGGGAATGAGCCGTGCGAAAATCTCGCACCTCATGGACGCAGAAACATGGATGAACGCAAATAAGGCGGTAGAGCTCGGCTTTGCGGACGGAATACTTACCCGTGACAATCCGTCAGAAGCGCCTGCCGCTTATTCTCTGATGTATTCAGAAGCGCAAGTGGTAAATTCGCTTATGGGCAGGATCGCAGAAAAGTGTAGGATTGTGCCGAAAACAGAACACAAAACCAAAGCCGAGGATTTATTTTCTCGGCTCGATTTAATCAAGAATTGGAGGTAACACACATGACTTTTATTGAACTGCGCGAAAAGCGCAACAAGGCGTGGGAAGCCGCAAAGGCTTTCGTTGAAACCAAGCGCGACAAGGACGGGCTTCTGTCCGCAGAGGACGCGGCTTCCTACGCTGAAATGGAACAGAAAATCAAGGACTACGGCGCTGAAATCGAGCGTATGGAGCAGATGGCGGCTATGGACGCGCAGCTTTCCAAGCCTACGTCAGTTCCTCTCACCGGCAAGCCGCTGAACGGTGGCAAGCCCAAGTCCGGCAGATCAAGCGATGAGTACAAGGCGGCAATGCTGAACGCTCTCCGCACGAATTTCAGACAGGTGTCCGATGTGCTTTCCGAGGGCGTTGACGCAAACGGCGGTTACCTCGTTCCCGAGGAGTACGACAGCCGTCTTATCGACACGCTGACCGAGGAAAATATAATGCGAAAGCTGGGTCACACCATCACTACCAGCGGCGAACATAAAATCAACATTGCCGCGACAAAACCTGCCGCAGCGTGGATTGACGAGGGCGGTGCGCTGTCTTTCGGTGACGCGACCATTGCGCAGATTAACCTTGACGCGCACAAGCTGCACGTTGCGGTCAAGGTGACCGAGGAGCTTCTCTACGACAACGCTTTCGGGCTTGAAAGCTACATAATCGAGCAGTTCGGCAAGGCACTTTCCAATGCGGAGGAGGACGCTTTCCTCAACGGAGATGGAGTCGGCAAGCCTCTCGGACTTTTCTCCGATAAGGGCGGCGGCGAGGTTGCTGTTACTGCGGCGAGCGCAACTGCGATAACCGCCGATGAAATAATCAACCTTGTGTACTCCCTCAAGCGCCCGTACCGCAAGAATGCAAAGTTCATAATGAACGACCAGACTATTGCGGCGCTCCGCAAGCTGAAAGACAACAACGGTGCATATCTCTGGCAGCCGTCCCTCCAGGCGGGCGAGGTCGACAGGCTGTTCGGCTATGAGGTCTACACCTCTCCGTATGTTCCTGCTATCGCCGCAGGAAAGCCTGTAATCGCGTTTGGCGATTTCAGTTATTACAACATAGGCGACCGTGGAACTCGTTCTTTTGCGGAACTCAAGGAGCTGTACGCAGGCAACGGCATGGTCGGCTTTGTGGCAAAGGAGCGTGTTGATGGCAAGCTCATTCTCCCCGAAGCAGTACAGATTCTCAAGATGAAAGCCGGCTCGGGTTCGTGATGAATGAACTGCTTACCAAAGTAAAACAGAACCTCATACTTGAACACTCGGCGGACGATGAACTCATAAGCGGGTTCATCACCGCCGCTGTTTCCTATGCCGAAAGCTATCAGCATATCGAGCAGGGCTATTACACGAATAATCCCATGCCGCCCACCACGGAACAGGCGGTAATAATGCTGTCCTCGCATTTTTACGAATCGAGGGACGGCAGTACCGGCGGATTTTTCGGGGACAATGTTCAAGCTGGAAAACAGGTGTGGGATACCGTAAATATGCTCCTGCGTTTGGACAGGCGGTGGAAAGTATGAGTTTCGGAAAGATGAACACGCAGATACAGATAACGCAGAAGCGGGTCACGCTCGATGATGAGGGCTTTCAGACGAAATCCGATGTTGTTTTAGCATCAGTCAGAGCCTATCGGGAGGGGCAGCACGGCAGTGAGAAATGGGCAAACCGAGCCGCTTTTTCCGAAGCTACCGACCTGTTCCGTTTTCGCACCATTCCGGGAGTGAAAATCTCCACGGATATGCGGCTTATCTGCGGCGATTCTGTATTTGAGATTACCTCTGTGGAAGATGTGAAAGGCAGAGGTATGTATATCGAGGTTCTGTGCAATGAGGTGCAGCCGAGTGGCTAAGGCTGATGTTAAAATGCCCGATGAATTTCTCACGAGGATTTCCCAGCTTGGAGCGCAGACCGACAGCATTGCCGAAAAGATATTGCAGGCAGGCGGCGAGGTCGCTCTCGCAAAGGTCAAAAGCAATCTGAAATCCGTTGTAGGTTCGGGAACGAAAAGCAAATCCCGTTCCACAGGTGAACTTGAACGTTCGCTCGGCTTATCTCCCGTTATGGTCGATAAGAACGGAAATCATGACATCAAGGTTGGATTCTCCGAGCCTCGCTCTGACGGAAACAGTAATTCTAAGATAGCGAATATTCTCGAGTATGGAACAAGTACACAGTCCGCAAAACCCTTTCTGAAACCCGCAAAATCCGCTGTGAAAAAGCAGTGCGTGGAAGCAATGAAATCCGCATTTGAAAAGGAGGTCGAGGGGCTGTGAGCCTGCTTTCAGAACTCTCTGCGATAGCCAAAAAGCTGAAAATCCCGGCGCAGACAGCGGTGTATTCCGGTAACGCTCCCGATGAATACTTGGTGTTCACTCCGCTGTACGACAGCTTTGAACTTCATGCCGACAATACGCCGACTGCCGATGTGCAGGAAGTGCGGATTTCTCTTTTCAGCAAAGGGAATTACACCCGCACTGTGAGCAGGCTTATTAAAACGTTGTTCGGCGCAGATATTACCATAACCGCCCGAAAATATGTCGGTCACGAGGACGACACGGGCTATCATCACTACGCCGTTGATACGGCGAAAAACTATGAAATGGAGGATATATAAATGGCAACAATAGGTCTTGACAAGCTGTTCTACGCTGAAATAGCCGAGGACAGTGACGGCAGCGAAACCTACGGAGTTCCCGCTTCGCTTGCAAAGGCGATTTCGGCTGACCTTTCCGTGGAGCTTGCGGAAGCAACGTTATATGCCGATGACGGCGCTTCCGAAATCGTCAAGGAGTTCAAGAGCGGTACGCTATCCCTTGGCGTTGACGATATAGGAAATGATGCGGCTTCGGTTCTGACGGGCGCTACCATTGACAGCAACAACGTGGTCATTTCCACCAGCGAGGACGGCGGCAAGCCTGTGGCTATCGGATTCAGGGCGAAGAAATCCAACGGCAAGTACCGCTATTTCTGGCTGTACAGAGTGAAGTTCGGTATTCCGTCAACATCGCTTGCCACAAAGGGCGACAGTATAACGTTTTCCACACCGACCATTGAGGGCACGGTCTTACGCAGAAACAAGCCCGATGGCAACGGAAAGCACCCGTGGAAAGCGGAAGCCACCGAGGGCGAGAAGAACGTTCCTGACAGTGTAATCACGGGTTGGTACAAGTCTGTATATGAACCAACATTCACGGCAAAGCCTGCTGAAACAGGCAAGTAACGGAGGTATGAGCAATGACGAATGAACGCAGTTCTTTAATAACCATCGGCGGTGAGCAGCACGAGATGATCCTCACCACCAGAGCGACAAAGGCTATTTCTAATCGCTATGGTGGACTGGATAACCTCGGTGACAAGCTGATGAAGTCCGAAAATATGGAGATGGCTCTGGACGAGATAATCTGGCTGATAACGCTGCTTTGCAATCAGAGCATTGAGATATATAATCTCAGAAACAGCGATAAAAAGCCGCTTCTCACCGAGGAAACCGTGGAGCTTCTGACCTCTCCCGGCGAGCTTGCCGAGTACAAGGACGCTATCACCGAAGCTATGCTGAAAGGCACAAAGCGGAATATCGAAAGTGAAGACACCTCAAAAAACGCAGCAACAGCCGAGTAAACGATGAAGAATTGTTTGCCCGGCTGCTTTATTATGGTCTTGCTCTGTTTCATCTCTCCTATGAGGAATTCTGGCTTATGCCTTTCGGTGAGATTATGGACTTGTGGGAATGCCACAGGCAGTACATCGGAGCGGCTAAGCCGAAAAGGGAGAGGTTTATTGACGAGGTAGTTCCGGCGGGGATATAAATTTTTGAAAAATTATCTGAAAATAGGTTGAATTTATCCTATTTATAGTGTATAATAAAGGTATGAAAGGAGGAGTGCATTATGACAGTAAACACAAATACACTCGTATCGATTACCGAAGCTAATCAGAATTTTTCCAAGGTGGCAAGACTTGTTGATGAAAACGGCTCTGCAATTATTCTAAAGAACAATGTTCCTCGCTATATAATTATGGAGTTCCCTGAAGCAGAAAAACTCCAGACTGCACCCGATGAAAATGTAACTGCCGTATCACAGCGGTTGATTGCACAAAATCTTGAGGCATACAAGGAGCTTGCAAAATGATACGACTTACCAAAAATCAAGTTGTTTCAATTCACAGTGCTCTGATTAGTGCAACAGGCGGCAGTGATGGGGTTCGTGATGATGGTTTGCTTGAGTCTGCTCTTGAGTCACCATTCCAAACCTTTGACGGAACAGAAATATATCCGGCACTTTTACAAAAAGCCGCAAGACTTGGTTTTTCCTTGGTTGCAAACCATCCTTTCATTGACGGAAACAAGCGAATAGGAATACACACAATGCTAGTTTTTCTTGCATTGAACGGTGTAGAAATATCTTCCACGCAAGAGGAACTTGTTGAGGTCGGTTTAGCACTTGCCAATGGTTCGATGAATGCCGATGAATTGTTTGCTTGGTTGAGCAAGCACAATTTATAACAAGTACAAAGGAGCATCCCATGTGGTGCTCCTTTTTCATATTCTCACCGAGCCGAAAGGCTCTTTTTTATGTTTATTTTAAGGGGGTGACACAGAATGTCCGACAATTTTGGCTTGAAAATAGGTCTTGAGGGCGAAAAGGAGTTCAAGAAATCCCTCGCCGATATAAACAACTCGTTCAAGGTCCTTGGCTCCGAAATGAAGCTTGTGGATTCTCAGTTCGATAAAAACGATAAATCCGCCGAAGCCCTAACCGCCCGCAGCGAGGTTCTGAACAAGGAAATCGACAGTCAGAAGCAGAAAATCGAAACGCTCCGTTCTGCCCTCGCCAATGCGGCAGAGTCATTCGGCGAGAACGACCGCCGCACACAAAGCTGGCAGATACAGCTGAACAATGCGCAGGCGGCTTTGAACGGCATGGAGCGTGAACTGAATGCCAACAACACCGCCCTTGAAAATGCTGACAAGGGCCTTGACGAAGCGGGAGATGAAGCAAAGGACTTCTCCAACTCCGTCAAGAAAGCCGCCGATACCAGCGAGGACGCTGACGGAAAGCTGAGCAAACTCGGAGATACCGCAAAGAAAATCAGCGCGGCTCTGGGTGCCGCTGCAGCCGCAGTCGGAACAGCCTGCGTTGCCGCAGGAAAAAAGCTGTGGGACATGGCGAACGATGTAGGTTCGGCTGGCGATCAGATTGACAAGACCTCGCAGAAAATCGGCATAAGCGCCGAAAGCTATCAGAAGTGGGGCTATGTGTTCGAGCGCTGCGGCGCTGATGTGAACAACCTCCAGACGGGCATGAAAAAGCTGTCCACCGTCATTACGGACGCGGCGGGCGGCTCGGATTCAGCAGCCGAAAAGCTGTCCGCTGTCGGGCTTTCCATCAAGGAACTGAACGGTAAATCCCAGGACGAACAGCTGAGCATGGTGATAACCGCTCTGCAAGGCATGGAAGCAGGCGCAGAGCGCACCGCCGCCGCAAACGACCTCCTCGGAAAATCCGCTGTGGACATGGCGGCAGTCCTGAACACAAGCGTAGAGGAAACCGAGCGTCTGAAGCAGGAAGCCGAGGATTACGGCATGGTTATGAGCAACGAAGCGGTAGCTGCGTCCGCTGCTTTTGAGGACAGCCTTACCAAGCTGTCGCACACCGCAGGCGGTCTGAAAAATCGCATGGTGGGAGAACTCCTGCCGGGAATAACGCAGATCACAGACGGACTTGCCGACCTCCTCGCAGGCAACGAGCAAGCGGCGGACGAACTGAAAAGCGGCGTTACATCAGTTATCGACACTATCCGAACGCTGATTCCGCAGTTTGCGGAACTCATCACCTCCATTGCGGGAGCGGTCCTCGAAAGCGCTCCCAGTATCATCAAGGCGCTTGCTGACGGACTTCTGTCGGCTATCTCCGGACTTACTCCGACCATCGCCAGAATTGTGACCGAGATTATTTCGGCTCTGGTGGGACTGCTGCCGCAGATAGTTTCGGCGGGAGCGGATATTCTGTTGTCGCTCATCAAGGGCATTGCGGACACGATTCCACAGCTTGTTCCGCAGATAGTTGCTGTTGTCGTGGAGATAGTGAAAACGCTTGTGGACAATCTGCCGCTTATCTTGGACGCAGCTTTGCAGCTTATAACCGGACTTGCGCAGGGCATTTTAGATTCACTGCCAGTTCTTATTGAAGCCTTGCCGCAGATAATCACGGGAATCGTGGACTTCCTCATCGGTGCGATACCGCAGATAATCGAAGCGGGAATACAGCTGCTGACGGCGCTTGTGACGGCTCTGCCGGACATCATCGCGGCGATCGTGGAGGTCATTCCACAGATAATTGACGGAATAATCAAGGCGGTGATTTCCTCAATTCCGCTTATCATCGAAGCAGGAATAAAGCTGCTTGTCGCGCTTGTGCAGAACCTGCCGACGATCATCACGACTATTGTCGCGGCTATTCCGCAGATAATTTCAAGCGTTATCGACGCCGTTATCGGAGCGATTCCCCAACTCGTTGCGGCGGGCGTTCAGCTGTTTATTGCGCTGATTGAAAACCTCCCGACCATCATCGTGGAAATAGTCAAGGCAATTCCGCAAATCATAGCGGGTATCGTTGACGCATTCGGCAGCTACTTCGGCAAGATGGCGGAGGTCGGCGGCAACCTGCTGAAAGGTCTGTGGCAGGGCATTTCTGACGCGGGCGCGTGGCTCTGGAATCAGATTAGCGGATTTTTCGGTGGCATCGTGGACGGAATCAAGGACTTCTTCGGAATTCACTCGCCGTCAAAGCTATTCGCAAATCTCGGCGGCTTTATGGCTGAGGGGCTTGGCGAGGGTTTCGGCGATGAGATGAAGGACGTTTCAAAGAGTATGCAGAACGCTATTCCGTCAGATTTCGACCTCGACATGAACAGCACGGTTTCGGGCTTCAACGGGGTACAGGCGCAGAATTTTGACATTACAATTCCGCTTAGCATTGACGGAGTTCCGCTGACTAAGGTAATATCCCGAATACAGTGGAATCAGAACAAGGTGACGGTAAGGAATGCGGGGGCTATGTGATGGTTGAGATAATCGTGACCGAAAACGGCAATGTTCGAGGTGTGTTTACAAGGATAATTTCCGCATCGCTTACCGACAGCCTTAACGGAGAATGCACATTTCAGTTTTCCGTGATATCCTCGATGGCTTCGGAGATATTCACGGGACTTGAGGTACAGCTGAAAAGCGACACGCTGAACTACCTTTTCAATGTAGTGAAGGTGTCGAAATCACTGTCAAACGGCATTGCGATTTGCTCTGTGGAATGCGAGCACAAATCCTATGAACTGAACAACGATGAATACAAGCTGACTGAATTTGACTTCGAGGGCGCTCCGGGTGAGTGCCTTATTTCTTTGCTGCAAGGCACTTCGCTGACCGCAGGAATTTGTGACCCGACCGTCCCGATAAAGCTGAAAATCAACCGTGAGTGTACCCGCCGAGCCGCTTTAATGCAGCTGATTGCGCTCTGCGGCGGCGAAATCGAGTACAACGGAGCGGAAATAAATATCCGTTCTCACAGAGGTTCGCAGGACTATATCAGCATTATGGACGGTCGTAATGTTTCCGATTTGACTATGGAAACCGACAGCCGTTCCGGCACTACAAATTACGGACTAACGCTGTACAAAAATATCAATTTCTCGGTCGGCGACAACGTGCAGATAGTGTTCCACCCATTCAATCTCAACGTAAACACCCGCATAATCGCCATGAGTTTCAACCCGTACAACCGCCGTGAAATCTCAATCGAGGTCGGAGATTATCGTCCGAGCATTTCGGACAATCTCTATCAGATGGAGCAGAAAACGAACGAGATACGTAAGAATGTGGGCGAATCCACTGCGGAACTGAAAACCGCGACAAACAGCGCAGATATTTCGGTTACAGACAAGTCGCAAAGGCTGTTCCGCATTACTTACAATGCGATTCAAGCGACATATGCGGCGTTCTGCTCGACTGTGAAATTCGTGATTTCAGCCGCAGGAACTCTTGCGTTCATTCTGAAAAAGAACGAAAACGAGGTCATGCGGTATGAGGAGTATTTCAGCGAGGGACCGCACACGAAAACTTATACATATCCGTTTACATCGGAAGTCGGTCAAAATACCATGTCGCTCAGCGTGGTTTCGGCTGACGGTGCAGAGGGCAAATTCCCGAAAATGCAGACATGGGGCTATGTGATGGGCGCTTACCTTGCAGGAGATACTCCCTGGGACGGTTATATTGAGCTTCGTGAGAGCGAAATTCGCTTTACAATGCGGCGCAGTGAGCGCAAAACACTCGCTGTTACTACGGATACAATGCTGTGCGAAATACTCAAATCCCACAAGTTCGTGTTTACCGAAACGCCGCTGTTTTTCACCAAGAGAACGCATGAGAGAAAGATGCTTGAACCCACTGTCCGCACGGTATTCCCGGACGCATGGAGTCCAAAGATAATCACCCCGCCGCCAATCACTGTGGTGAACATATCTAACAGAAAGCTGTATCTTGAACTGCGAAATCCCGTCAAGGCAGAGCGCATTGAAACTGCGGCTTTCACAATGATAGTCACCACCGAAAAAGAAACTGTACGCTTGCAGCCGATTTCCGCAGATTTCGGTGTCGGCGATTTCGGCAGTACGATTTGGCTTGCGTTCGGCAGTTCCGTGATGAAAGACAGCGTTCAGAGCATTACGCTGCTGTATGACGGAGATGTCGGAAATCTGACCGATGTTCTGAACAATGCGCCGTGTAACAGTTTCCAGACATCGTTTATTTACACACCGTATGAGGAGGAACAGTAATGATTAAAGGTAAAGCCACCATTCAGATTTTTGATGAAAAGACGGGCGAGGTAGTTCGTGAACTTCATGAGGAAAACATGATAACCAATGCTGTTGATACGATTCTCAACCCGCCCGATTACATCGAAATCGGCATGGATTCCGACAACGACCGCAGCTTTAATATGCTGCGTGATTTTGCGGGTAACATTGCCGATACTGCATTTCGTGGAGTTATAGTCTGCCGCGACAAAATCCCCGAGGACGGCAACAATATGATGCTCCCGTGGACGAATGAGGAGATAGGTCACGCAGGAATCGCCAACACGAACACGGACACAAGCATAGGCACTTACAATGCCAATGAAAGCGGCCGCATTGAAAACGGCAATGGCTACCGCCATGTGTGGGATTTCGCTTCGGACAAGGCAAACGGAGAGATAAGCTGTATCTGCCTTACCACCAAGGACGGCGGCACAAACGGAATGCGCCATTCCTACTGGAATCTGTCCTGCGGAGGAACGGACCTTAACAGCAGTTCTCTGGATTCGTTCAGGCAGGCGTATCACACTATTGTCGGGCGGTATATTCCGGATTCGCAGTTCAACTGCGGGGTTTTCAAGTGGTTTTACATGGGCAGGCTGTCCAATGGAAATGTGCGGCTTCTCGGAAAGCATATCCATGACGGGTGTATTTATGAGGTCGTTATGTTCGACCCCATGTCGATAAGCGTAAGCGCGGGAAAGCCGTTCTGCGGCATTATAAGCGTGAAGAAAGTTATAGAGCTGTTTCCGGCTGCGGAGCGTATTCCTAATTCGACCTATGATAACAGCTATCATTATGGCAGTTATTATTATGACTGTAACACTACAAATGCGGACTATGTACCGCAGGAGGAAAAGGAAAAGCTGCGGCAGGACTGGGAGGACAATCCCCAGTGGCTTGCGTATTTTCCGTATGTTATCGGCGATAAGATACATATCGTTGCTACCTCGCGCTGTCATATCCATCATTATATTTTCAGTCTGTCCGACTACTCGCAGGTTTCGAAGAAAACCATCGAAACAGACACTCTGCTCCAAATGTACGGCGTGGGATTTAAGTATGAGAGAATCAGCAATTCTTCATCGCAGTACAGATGGTTTTACGGCGCGGGTGTGAACGGAGATTACTGCAATGCGCTGAGCGCATTTGAGTGGGACGATAAGTACTTCGTTATTACTAAATATCCGCTGATAGACGGGAAAGAAGCGACAGGAACAAACAACTTCGGGCAGCTGCGCATATTCACAAAGGACGGTAAATCCACGGGCAAGACATGGCAGTATGTCGCTGACGGAACGCTCCCGAACATGACCGCCGCTAGTTTCTGGGGATTTTATGTTGACGAAAAGACGAACACTCCGCTTGTGATTTGCGATAGCTGCAACATTTCCTATTCGCTGCTCGCCCTTGAGATAATCAAAAGCGGCGAGGATTACGGCAGATACAGAATGCGGTTCTCCGCTCCAACATACGGAAACAGCTACCTGTATTCGTATGCAAACCTCATCAAGACGGACGGACTTAATTTGCCGCTGTATATCCTGCCGTACTATCCGTATTCAAGCGGCAGTCAGCATTTCTTCGGCTTTGCGCTTGGGATATGCAAGCTGTGTCTTACCACAATAAATAACCTGTCAGAGCCGGTGCGAAAGCTGGACGGGCAGGTTATGAAAATAACTTATGACATTGTTGACGAGTAAAGGAGGTTAATTATGAGAGAATTCTGGAACACAATTCAGCTTATTTTTACGGCAGTCGGCGGGTGGCTCGGCTGGTTTCTCGGAGGGAGCGATGGTTTGCTTTATGCGCTTATTGCCTTTGTGGTGATTGACTACATAACCGGGGTAATGTGCGCAATTGCGGACAAGAAACTGTCTAGTGCGGTCGGGTTCAAGGGTATTTGCAAAAAGGTGCTGATATTCGCCCTTGTCGGAGGCGGGCATATTCTTGACGCTTTTGTCATTGGGTCTGGTTCGGTATTGAGAACCGCAATTATCTTTTTCTATCTCTCCAACGAGGGTGTTTCCCTTGTGGAGAACTGCGCTCATCTTGGCTTGCCCGTTCCGAAGAAACTGAAAGATGTGCTTGAACAACTGCATAACAGAGCAGAAAAGGAGGACGACAATGAATCTGCATAAACTTATTCTTACCAAAAATGCCTGCTATAAAGCGGGACAGAAGATTACCGTCAAGGGAATAATGGTTCACTCCACAGGAGCGAACAACCCATACCTCAAGCGGTATGTAGGCCCCGATGACGGATTGCTCGGAGTAAACAAATACGGCAACCATTGGAATCAACCCACTCCCGACGGCAGACAGATATGCGTTCACGCATTTATCGGCAAGCTGGCTGACGGAACGATTGCTACTTATCAGACCTTGCCGTGGAATCATCGTGGGTGGCATGCCGGTGGTGCGGCAAACAACACCCACATTGGCTTTGAAATCTGTGAGGACGGACTTAATGACAGCGTTTATTTCGGCAAGGTTTACAAGGAGGCTGTGGAGCTTTGTGTGTATCTCTGCAAGATGTACAATCTCACCGAGAAGGATATAATCTGCCACAAGGAAGGCTGTGACAAGGGTATCGCCTCAAACCACGGAGATGTAATGCACTGGTTCCCGAAGTTCGGAAAGAGTATGGATACCTTCCGAACTGATGTGAAGAAACAGCTTGCTGCTGAAAAGCCGAAGAAGTACTATCGTATTCAGCTTGGAGCTTTTTCATCAAAGGAGAATGCGGAGAACTATCTGAAAAAGGTCAAAGCAGCGGGTTTCAAGGACGCATTTATTAAATTGAGCGAATAATTTCTACTGCCCACCGGGGATTTTTCTTCGGCGGGCAATTTTTCATAACCAAATTAGAGATAATGTGGCTCAAACAGGAGTTTAGTTTCCATTGGATATCAAGGGGTGATTATATGTTCTTATCCAAAACAAGGCTTGACGAAATCGCGGCTGATTCACAAACTAATCCAAACACTAACGATAATCCGCAAATTCCGATATGTGAGAAATACCTGCTTACCATTAAGGAAGCGTCCGTTTATTTCAATATCGGGCAGAAGAAGCTCTATATGCTCGCTGAGGATAATCTGGGGAGATTTGCGATAAATAACGGAAACAAATTTCTCATAATACGCACAAAATTCGAGAAATTTATCAACGAATCTTCTACGATATAAATTCACTTTATTTGGCATTGGTAGTTGACTTTTAGCCGATTTAGAGTGATATATAGTAGTAACAAAAACAAAGGAGGTTCATGATGAAAAACAGTCTTATTCCAATCGGTCAGAAATATATGCTTTCTATAAGCGAGGCGGCAGAATATTTCAATATAGGGACAAAGAAAATTCGTTCCCTCGCAAACGCAAATATGAACAGATTTGCGATTACAATGGGAAATCGTATTTTGATTGTCCGTGAGAGGTTCGAAGAATACATCAAGTCGCTTATAGACGGAGAGGAGGATGAATGATTTGAATAAGCAATCACTTTGCGAAAAGGATATGCTCAATCCCACAGAAACAATTGAGTATTTTGGCTTTAGCAAGCGGAAATTTGATAGATTTCTTAATTCCGGTAAATGCGATGCGTTTATGGTTTACTACAATTCACGCAAGTTGATACTTCGCGAGAAATTTGAACAGTTCTTGAATGTGAACAAGCAAATTAAGGAGGAATTGAAAAATGGCCGGAAACGCACAAAGACGTGATTCAAAGCGAAGGGTTCTCCGTAGGGGAGAATCAATCCGTGCTGACGGAAAATATCAGTTCAAGTACCACGTAAACAGCGTGCCGCATTTTGTTTACAGTTGGCGGCTGGAGCCCACCGACAGACTGCCTGCGGGAAAGAAACCGTGCCTTTCGCTGAGAGAACTTGAAAAGCAGATAGGCTACGATTTGGATTCACAGCTTGACATTATGGGCAAAAACATCACGGTTATGGAACTGGTAGAACGTTATCTATCCACCAAAACAGGAGTAAGACCGAACACGCTCACGAATTACACTTTTATCCGAAATCTGCTAAAGAAAGACCCATTCAGCGCAAAGAAAATCTCAACCGTCAAGACTTCTGACGCTAAGCTGTTTTTAGTAAAGCTGCAGCAGGACAGAAAAGGTCACAGCACCATAAAATCCGTTCGGGGTGTTCTCCGTCCGGCATTTCAAATGGCTGTTGACGATGACATTCTGGTTAAGAATCCATTTGGTTTTGAACTTGCGACCGTGGTGGTGAATGACAGTGTAACTCGTCAAGCAATTACAAGAGAAGAAATGAGAAAATTTCTCAAATTCATTCGTGATGATAATGTGTACTGCAAGTATTACGAAACGGTGTACATTCTGTTCCACACGGGAATGAGAATTTCGGAGTTCTGTGGGCTAACGCTTAAAGATATTGATTTTGAGAATAGAATCATCAACATAGACCACCAGCTCCAACGGACTGCGGATATGAAGTACATTATCGAGCCTACAAAAACAAATGCCGGTACAAGGAAAATTCCAATGACAGATGATGTGGCAATTCAATTTCAGGCAATTATTGAGGACAGAGGCAGACCAAAGTGCGAACGAATTGTTGACGGACGAACCGGATTTCTTTTTATTGACAAGAACGGATATCCGCTGGTGGCAATGCACTGGGAACACAGGTTCAATAATATGGTTAAGCGGTACAATGACATTTACCGCCTTCAGCTGCCAAACATTACTCCGCACGTCTGCCGCCACACCTATTGCAGCAACATGGCAAAAGCGGGAATGAACCCTAAAACGCTGCAATACCTTATGGGCCATAGCGAAATAGGGGTTACGATGAATACTTATACTCACCTCGGCTTGGAGGACGCACAGGACGAACTGCGGAGAATGGAGGAACTGGAACAGGCAAGGAAAGAGGTTGCGGGTAAGGGGTCGGAAACGGCTTAAAACATACATTTAGAAATTGTACTAGACGCTCTGAATATGATTTCGGAGCGTTTTTTCTCTTTTTAGGTACTATGCAAGAGCGGGAGTTTGTGGTATAATAACTTTAAATATTAGAATTGCTATTTTATTTTAATAGGAGGAAAACAATGAGAATACCATTTGAAAAGTGGATTGAAGATAATAAATTACCACAAAGTGCTGTAGAAATGTTTAAGGAATCAATAATCTGCTACAAAGTATCTGCATACAAATCTTCCTTTTTGATGGCATATAGCGGTTTGCAAATTATTATTAAAGAACGATTGTTGACTGCCAAGTGTAAACCTAATAGCATAGAAGAAGGACAATGGAGTTGTATTCTTCAAAAACTAGAAAATGAAGATAAATGGGATAAAGAAGTTTTTGATTGTGTCAATCGTGGTGGTGAAAAAAGACTTTTCTTGATTAACGATGCAATTGTAGCACAATATAATGCATTAAGAACATATCGTAATACATGTGCGCATGGTAAGAGTGGTGAGATTTCTTATTACCATATTGAATTGCTATGGGGATTTATTCAAGAAAACTTCACTAAATTTGTTGTTAATAGCGGAAAAGATGGGTTGTTGCAAATGATTGAAAATCATTTCGATATTACGAAAAATGCCCCAAATAAAGATACTACATATTTAATTGATAATATAGAGATTACAGTTAAAGATGAAGAATTAAATGATTTCATTAGCGACCTTTATAAATATACAGCTGATCAGTCTGATCATTATTTTTATGTTTTTAATGGCGAAAATCGAATTATCGAATTATGGGACAAACTTTTGAGTGAATCGTCCAGTAGATTAAGGCACTCTATCCTTTTATTTATAAAGAATTCTTCAATTGAAATTATATCTGATTTTGTGGCAAAATACCCCCAAACAGTTAATGAGTTGTTGTCTGATGATTCATTCGCTAGAAAAATGTGGACAGGCGAAATGTTTAAAACACCTTCGCATGAAGATGGGATATGGAGACTTCTTGAGTTCATTATTCACGCTGACCTTGTACCAGATGATGAAAAAGAAGAGTTTAATAAAAAATTGTACAAATACCAAGGTCAATCCTACAGTAAGAATGAAATCGAACTTTTAAAGAATACTAAGTATTTCGAATATTTAAGCAAAGATCTATTTAACATATCTAAATTCAGTGGATTTGAATCGGGGATTTATTATGCCAATGAAGTAGCTTTTCGATTTGTTAAATATATAAATGACTTTGGACTTAATTTAGAAGCTGTTAAATGTATAAATTGCATTTTTAGTTTTGCTACATATGGTTTATTTGTTTCGGAAATCCGTGAATGGATGAAAAAAGAAGACCATATAAGCAAGTATCAAAAAATAGTAAATGAAAATGGTCTTAATGATTACTCTTCTAAATTTATAGATAATACTTAATTGTGCGGTAGTAATCCCACCCAATTCCTACTACTCTTTTACTACGATTGACGGCTACATTATGCCGAGATATGCGGAATTATGCGAAAATCGTAGTAATCTCGCACAGATTTCAGCCGCTTAATAACTCGGCAAAATACGGCATAACAGCGCAAAATAAGGAGATTTTCACCTATGTACAAGATACTTTTCGTCTGCCACGGCAACATATGCCGTTCACCGATGGCGGAATTCATATTTCTCGACATGCTGAAAAAGCGTGGAATCACCGGAGTGACTGCGGCGTCTGCGGCGACCTCTACGGAGGAGATAGGAAACCCCGTACATTACGGCACAGCCTCGATACTGCGGAGGCTCGGGATAGACTTCTCAGCCAAGCGCGCCCGGCAGATGACCCGCTCCGACGCGGAGGAATACGACCTGCTGGTCGGCATGGACGGCGCGAATATTCGCAGCATGACCCGCATAGCCGGGGAGAAATACTCCGGGAAGATACGCCGCCTGCTCGATTTCGCCGACCGCAGGGCAGGGAGCGACATCGCCGACCCGTGGTACACCGGCGAGTTCGAGACCACCTACCGCGACGTATGCGAGGGCTGCGAGGGACTTATAAACTGGCTCAGACGGGAGAAAAAGCTTTGAGGACGCTCGAAAAAATGCACCCGGCGGTGTGCTTTTTGTACCTTCTGGCGGTGCTCGGATTTACCGCATTCGCCCGGGAACCTGTGACTGTACTGATCTCGCTGGGCGGTTCGGTGCTGCTTGCGGCGCTTTCCGGCGGTCTGAAGGGGGCGGGCTGGTTCGGAGCGGTCGCTGTCACCGGGGCGCTGGCGAACTTCCTGTTCGTCCACAATGGAGAGACCGCGCTGTTTTTCGTCGGCGACCGGGCGTTCACGCTGGAGGCGCTCTGCTACGGGGCGTTCGTCGGGGGAATGCTGGCGGCGGTCTGCCTGTGGGGAGCCTGCGCTGTGCGGTTCGTCACAAGCGATAAGTACATCTGGCTCTTCGGCAGGATATTTCCTGCCGCCGGGCTGGTGCTGTCCTGCGCTATACGGTTCCTGCCGATGTTTATCCGCACCTCCCGGGAGTTCGCCGCAGTTCAGAACGTGCAGAGCATTCGCGGACGGCTGCGTGCATTTTCTGCCTCCGTGGGATATTCTGCGGAACGCGCGATGGATTCCGCGCTGTCGATGAAAGCGCGGGGCTATGGGACTTCTCCGCGCACCAGCTTCTCGATTTACCGCTTCACGGAATACACTGCGGTTTCCATGGCGGCAGTGCTTGCCGCCGCCGGAATTTCGCTTGTTCTCAGAGTTTTCGGTGCCGGGGAATACTACTTTTACCCCGCGCTTTCGGATATTCCGTGCGGAGCGGCGGATATCGCAATGTACTGCGCGTTTGCGGCGCTGTGTTTGCTGCCCTCCGCAGTGATATTATACAGAAATATAGCCTGGATCGTCCGGAATAATTACGGTGCCCCTTCAAAGGAGAATAACAATGGATAAGATATGGGAAGAACTTTATAACGCGGCAAGGGCAGTCCAGGACGGCCGCCGGATATCAGAATACGTCGAGGCCGGGGGAGTTGCCGCGGCTGTGCTTTCAGATTCTGGGAAGATATACACCGGAGTCTGCGTTGATACGGCGTGCACGCTTGGTATCTGCGCCGAGCGCAACGCGATATTCAATATGATAACCAACGGCGAACACCGGATAAGCAAGGTCATAGCGATAATGCCGGACGGAAACAGCGGCGCTCCCTGTGGCTCCTGCCGGGAGCTGATGACTCAGCTTATGCCGGAGGACTACAGGAACATAGAAATAATGATGGACTACAGCGCCGGCAAAATAAAGACGCTCGGGGAGCTTACCCCGGAATGGTGGATATGATACAGATAAACGACCTTAAATTCAGCTATCCTGACGGCTCTGCGGCGCTGCGCGGGGTCAGCCTTTCGGTGAAGCCCGGGGAGTTCGTCACGCTGTGCGGACTTTCCGGCTGTGGGAAATCAACGCTGCTTCGGCTGATGAAGCCGGGGCTTTTTCCGCGCGGGGAGCTTTCCGGAGACGTGAGGTTCCTCGGCAGAAAGCTGACCAGCGAGCCGGACCGGGACGCCGCCGCGAAAATCGGATTTGTAATGCAGGATCCCGAGGCTCAGACCGTCACCGACAAGGTGTGGCACGAACTGGCGTTTTCCTGCGAGAGCGTGGGAATGGAGCGGAACGAAATACGCCGCAGGGTCGGCGAAATGGCGGGGTACTTCGGACTTGAGGAGCTTTTCGACAAGCCGACCGACGCGCTTTCCGGCGGTCAGAAGCAGCTCCTCTGCCTGGCTTCGGCGGCGGTGCTCCACCCAGAGCTGCTGCTTCTGGACGAGCCAACGTCTCAGCTCGACCCGATAGCCGCACAGAACTTCATCGACGCCGTGCGCAGGCTGAACCGCGATTTCGGCGTGACCGTCATAGCCGCCGAGCACCGCCTTGAGGAGCTTCTCCCGATATCCGACAGGGCAGTTGTAATGGACGGGGGAAGGATCATAGCGGACTGCGCTCCGGCGCTTCTCGCTGACAGCCTTCCCGCAGGTCACCCGATGGAGAAGGCGCTCACCGCTTCGCAGCGGATATTCCGGGCGGCGGGCGGCAGGGGAGTTTCACCGGTATCCGTCCGCGAGGGCAGGAGCAGCGCAGTCTGCCGTGAGTATCTCACGGAGCATGCGCAGAAAGCCGGGAAGCAGTATGTGCCATCCGGGGAGCCGATTGTTTCAGTTAAGGAACTGTGCGCAGGCTGGGGCAGGAACGCTCCGGAAGTGCTGCGGGGAGCGTCGCTGCGGATATTCCCGGGGGAGATATACGCGGTCATCGGCGGCAACGGCAGCGGTAAATCTACGCTGCTCAAGGTGATCTGCGGAATGCTCCGGCAGACTTCCGGAAGGGTAAAGCTGCGGCGCGGGCTTGTTCCGGCGTACCTTCCGCAGAATCCCTGCATGCTGTTTACGCAGGATACCGCAGGTCAGGAGGCTCCGGCGGAATACCTGGAGCGTTTCGGGCTGGCGGAGCTTTCCGGGCGGGATCCGCTGGATCTTTCCGGCGGCGAGCGTCAGCGGCTCGCTCTGGCGAAGCTGCTGTCTGGGAAACCGGAGCTGCTGCTTCTGGACGAGCCGACCAAGGGCATGGACGCGGCCTCAAAACAGGAGCTTTCCGGGCTTCTGCGGAGCGTCGCGGCGGACGGCTGCGCGGTGCTTCTTGTTACCCACGATACCGAGCTTGCCGCCGACTGCGCCGATATGTGCGGAATGCTCTTCAACGGCGAGATACTGAACGAAGCCTCTCCGGAGGAGATGTTCCGGGAGAATTATTTCTACACCACCCCGATGGCAAGGCTGATCCGGGGAATAAGTGAAAACAAATGATATAGTTTTTACACAAAATCCGGGAAAAGTAGTTGAATTAGAATAAAAACTGTGTTATAATAGATTTGATACACTTTAGGACAGGTACGGATAAAAAAACGCGCAATATCAGCGCTTACCGCTGTAATTAGATATCTGCGCAGAAGCAGCCCGTCCTGAAACTGCAGGTGTATGGTGTAGTGCAGCGGAAACACTCCGCGCATGGCATTGCTTCCAATGAGCGTAACGTTTCAGATGATGTATTAGCGCTCTGATACGGGAAGCGGGGAGAGAATGGTCAAATAAAGATCAAGGAGCTATAAATGGCTTATACAAACGAAAATCAGCAGCTCATGCAGAAGCTGTCCGGAGAGATATCCAAAGTAATAAAGGGAAAGGGCGAGGCTGTGCAGCTTATTCTCACGGCTCTGCTGGCGCAGGGGCATGTCCTGATAGAGGACGTCCCGGGCGTTGGAAAGACCACCCTTGCGATGGCTCTGGGGAAGGCAACTGGACTTTCATTCCGCAGGGCGCAGTTTACGCCGGACGTGATGGCTTCCGACATCACCGGATTCACGATGTTCAACCGCGAGGAGAACCGTTTCGAGTACCGCTCGGGTCTCGTTATGACGAATATACTGCTTGCCGATGAGATAAACCGCACCTCGCCGAAAACGCAGTCGGCTCTGCTTGAAGCGATGGAGGAAAAGCGCGTTACCGTCGACGGCGTGGTACACCAGCTTCCGGAGCCGTTCATCGTTATTGCAACGCAGAATTCCCAGGGGTATGTCGGGACATTCCCGCTGCCGGAGGCTCAGCTTGACCGCTTTATGATCAAGATAAGCATGGGCTACCCCACCGTGGAGGAGGAGACAGGTATCCTGCTCGACCGCCTCGGTGAGAATCCGGCGAACGAGGTCAGACCCGTAATGACCGCCGAGCAGCTTTCTGCGTGCATCGCGGAGGTTCAGCAGGTGAATTTTGCGGAGAGCCTGTGCCGCTATGTCGCGGAGCTTTCCGCTGCGACAAGGGCGCACGGCGGCGTGGAGCTGGGCGTAAGCCCGAGAGCCTCCCTCGCGATAATGCAGGCGAGCCGTGCGTATGCATACCTTGACGGCAGGGATTACGTGGTGCCGGAGGATATCGTAAGGCTGATGATCCCGGTTTTCAGCCACAGGATAGTTCTCAGGCAGGAAATGAAAATGCGCCGCATGGACGTCACAACAGTGCTTCAGGACGCGGTTTCCGCCGTTACCCCTCCCGTAAGGCGCAGCCTTTAACGAGGAATTCACATGCGAAGAAACAGGATACTGTATATTTTAATGGCGCTGGCGTTCCTGGTGTTCTCGATAGCTTATCAGAGCCGCATTTCGTCGGTGCTGCTCATTGCTGCCGCGGTTTATCCCTTGCTGGCAGCTCTGGCGGCGTTCATCGCGAGCCGCACCGCCGAGGCGGGATTCATCGAGCAGCGCGAGGTTCACCCCAAGGAAACGGACATCGAGATATGGCTGTACGTCCGCAGCCGTTTCATTCTTCCGCTGGCTCCGGTGGAGCTGCAGTGCAATCTCCCTGACCGCGACACTGGTCTGTTCTGCGCGAAGCGCGTGTATGCGGCGGTCCCGCCGTTCGGGAAGTGCCGCATTTCAGTTTCCGGAATGCACCGCTATCGCGGCTCGTACGCCGCAGAGATAAGCCGGATATCGGTTTTCGACCCGCTCAGGATAATATGTATCTCAAGGAAGATATCAAGTGAAGAAACGCTGATATTCCTGCCGAGAAGGGTGGATATCGGAGAACTTCCGGCGGAGGCTCACAGCGAGAACAGCTCGAATCCCGCTCCGCTGCTTCAGGGCGAGCGCGAGGACTTTTCGCACGTTCGCGAATACCGTCCGGGCGATATAATGCAGCTTGTGCACTGGAAGCTCACCGCCAAGCTCGACGACCTGATGATAAAGCAGTACGACGAAGCGACCGAGCACAAGACCGCGGTAGTATGCGACTACAGCTTTGACGGCGCGACCCCGGGAGCCGTGATGAAGCAGGCTGACGCAGTGATCGAGGCGGCTATTGCGTTTGCTATGGCGGCGGTGAAGTCCGGAGACGGCGCTCTTGTGGATTTCGGCGCATGCCAGCCGGAATTCCGGCGCGTTATACGCAATATGGGGGATTTTGAGAGTTTCTATGATATGATGTCGGTATTTCCGGCGCGTCTTGAGGTACAGGACGTCGCTGAAACGCTCCGCGCGGCATGCCGCAGCGGAACAGCCGCAGTGCTGTTTATAACCTGCCGTCTCACCGAGGACAACATATTTGCGGCGGAGACCGCCGCAGAGTACTTCCACGGGGAGGTTGCACTGGTGTGGCTCAGCATGGGGGCGCACTCCGAGCTTGAGGCGCAGGCTGAGAACAAGAAGTTCATGTTTGTTCCGATACGCGGGGAGCTTGACGAACTCAGGGAAAACGAATAAAACACAGGGTGCGGAATATCCGCACCCTGTATTGTATCACTGCCCGATTTCGTCCAGAAGTATCGCGGCGGCGAATTCAGCCATGCACATGAAATCCGACCTGCCTCGCCGCCGCACCGGAAGCTCCATAGGCTCACAAACGCCGGACAGCGTTTCTACGGCGCGGTTGAGCGCGAGGGTCAGAGTTTCTCCGTCGTCGGAGGTGACGCTGACCGTGTTTTTCACGCCGCGCCCGCAGGTTATAAGCTGCACTCCGCTGACGCGCTCCGAAGGTACTGAGGCGCTGTCGCCGTTTATCATAACTCCCGCCGCCCGGACTACGCGCGGGACCTCGGCGCCGTCGCACACTATAACGGCGCACTTGGCGCAGTCGATAAGTTCCGCCCGGGAAGCCTGAACGCCCTGGAATCCTTCCGGGAGCGTTTCTCCGCCCGCCACTATGATATATCCGCCCATAAAAACACCCCCGAAACGACCTTTCGGGGGTTATTTTACGTTTATCTGCGGGAATTATTCAGCCTGCGCCGGAGCGAATCTTTCCATTATCCGCACGGCGGTCTTTATTCCGTCCACCGCCGCTGACATTATACCGCCGGCGTAGCCGCAGCCCTCGCCGCACGGGAACAGATTGTCCGCGCATTCCGCTGATCCGGCTTCGTTCCTCGGAAGCCTTACCGGGGAGCTGCTGCGCGTCTCTATCGCGGTCAGCACGCTGTCGCTGTCGGAGAATCCGGGTATGCGCCGGTCGAAGTATCTCAGCCCGTTTTTCATCGGCTGGCTGACATACTCCGGGAACAGCTCGTTCAAATCCGCAGGCTCTACGCCGAGGGAGTACGTCGGGTCGACTCTGCCGAGCGTGAAGCTGTTTCCGCCGGAAACGAACTCCCGGGTGAGTGCTGTCGGAGCCTTTCCGCCGCGCCCGAGCTGGTACGCTTTTTCCTCCAGCCGGTGAATGAACTCCGCGCCGCCAAGCGGACCTCCGCCGAAATCCTCCGGAGCCACGGAGACCAGCACGGCGCTGTTGGCGTTTTTACCCGCGCGGTCGAAGTAGCTCATGCCGTTGGTGACTACCGTGCCCGGCTCGCTCGCCGAAGCCACGACGTAGCCGCCGGGGCACATGCAGAACGTATAAACTCCGCGGCCATTATCGTGGTAGGAGAGCTGATATTCCCCGGGCGGGAGCGCAGGGTGCCCGGCGTATTTTCCGTAAAGCGCACGGTCGATGTCCGCCTGCAGATGCTCGATACGCGCGCCCACCGAAAATGGCTTGGGAACGAGCGTTACGCCCTTTCCGTGCAGCATTCTGAACGTATCGTGCGCCGAATGCCCCACCGCCAGAGCCAGCGCTCCGCAGGGGATATCCGCGCCGTTGACGCGTATGCTGTCCACTCTGCCCGAATGCAGCTCCAGGCTTTCAAGCGGCGAGAGGAAACGCACCTCGCCGCCCAGCTCCAGTACGCGGCTGCGCAGGTTCTTTACAACTCTGCGGAGCTTATCCGTGCCGATGTGCGGTTTCGCCTGGGTCAGTATGTCCTCCGGCGCGCCGAATTCCACGAGGCGTTCCAGCACCCGTGAGCAGAGCGGGTCGCCGATACGGGTGGTGAGCTTTCCGTCGGAAAACGTTCCCGCGCCGCCCTCGCCGAACTGCACGTTGGTGGACTGGTCGAGCGCTCCGCCTGCCCAGAAGCCCTCCACCGCCCGGATACGGCTGTCCATATCCGCGCCGCGCTCCAGCACGACCGGCCTGTAGCCGAATTCGCACAGGGTCAGCGCGCAGAACATTCCCGCGGGGCCGAAGCCCGCAACATAGACGTCTCCACGAAGCCGCTCCTTTCCCCGGGTGAACGACAGCGCCCCCGGCTCGTACAGCCGGACGTTCTGGTGCTTTTCTGCGAGTCTGCGTTCCTTTGCGGGGTCTTTCACCGCGATGTAAACCGAGTTCACGAAGCAGATATCCCGCCGTGCGTCCACGGAGGATTTGTAGAGCTTCGCGGAGGCGGTCTCGGCGCGGCTCAGGCGCAGCAGGGACAATGCCTTTGCGACGGCATTGTCCTTTGGCTCGTCAAGGGTGGTCTTTATCTGTGAGATGATTATTGCCATTTATTCCTCGTTAACTGATGTGGTGACTGCGCTGACGGTTATCTTGTAGCTTCCGACAGCCCAGCAGGTCTTTCCGCTGGAACCGCTGATTATGATGGATACCGGAACGTCCTGCGAACCGTCGTGCAGCGACGTTGACAGCAGGTTTGCGGTAACGTAGAAGTCGGTGGAGGACAGCGCGCTGATATCCTCGGAGGGACCGATAACCGTAAGGGTCAGCTCTCTTGTTATTACGCTTACGTCCATGTTGTCCGGTTCGTTCACGATGGTGATGTTGCTTACCGGGAAGTCCAGCTTGCTGTAATCAGCGATATCCCATGTAATGCGGACGCTGTTTATTCCTGAGAGGTTCTTGTAGCCCTCGGGGAGCTTTATCGGAACGGTGGAAACGGTCTGATTGATCCTGATGTCCGTGAGGTTTATCGGATCCTCAAGCTCAAGCTCGCTGAGGTTGTTTATGCTTCCGTCCGGAGCCGCTACCATGATGGACTGAGGCTGCATGGTGTATTTCAGAGTATCAATGTCGAAGTTCTGCGGAACGCCGGTGAACCGGAATTTCAGCGGAAGCTCCTTCTGTATCAGTATCGGAATGTTCACAAGAACATTGTCGGTGCTGAGTTTAACGGTGGAGTTGTCAAGGCGCGAACCGTTGTTCTTGTAGATGGTGAGATCAGTCTTGACCTCGTGGCTTTCAAGCGTGGAGCCGTCATAGGAAGCGTTCGCCTCAACGCGGTTTATCTCATCGAGCACGGAAACCGAGCCGGTTATTGTGACTGTCGGCGGGTTGGAGGTTATCTCGTCCACGTAGTAGCCCTCCGGCAGGCTGATATCAGGCGCGCTTGCGGTTATCGGGAACTCCCGTGCAGCTATCTCGTCAACGGTTATCGTTACCGCCATCTGTGTGTTTTCGACAAGGCTGTATTCCACCTTGTCATTCTTACAGGCTATCGTTACTGAAAGGTCGTAGGTGCCTGCGCGGCGGACGTTCGTGAGGTCGAGCGCGGCTGTGAAGTCCTCGGCTTTCAGGTCGGATATATCGTAGCGCTTGCCGCTTATGCGGATATCCGTGGTGCCGGTGTAGTCGCCGATTATCTGGAGATTGTTCGACTTCATGAAGTCAGTGGGTTCGGCTTCTATAGGTATCCCGATGAGGCTCTTGTCTATCTCGGGGAACTCGTTTACGGAGATAGCGAACCATGCGACAAATGCCAGAATAACGCTTATAAGCACTATCCAGACGTTTCCGAAGAAGAATTTCGCAAGCCCCTTCAGAAGCCCTACCAGATGGAATTTTTTCTTTTTCTCAGCGGAAAGCTCCTCCTGAGTATCGTTGCTGTCGTTTAAGCTGCTCATTCTTCCACCTCGTTTTCATTGCTGTCGGACTGCTTTTTCTTCCTGCCCTTTGACTTTGACGGCGCGGGGAGCGGCATTTCGTCGCGCAGGATCTTCAGCAGCCATTCCTTGGGGTTGTATTCGTTGATCGAACGGATTATCTGTCCCGATTTTGCCACGGAAACAACTCCGGTTTCCTCGGATACGATGATGACCACCGCGTCGGAGTTCTCTGACATTCCTATCGCCGCGCGGTGACGTGAGCCAAGCTCCGGGTCGATGTACTCGCGGCCCTGCTGCTCCGGCAGCGGCAGGAAGCACCCAGCCGCGTATATCCTGTTGTTCCGGATTATTATTGCTCCGTCGTGGAGCGGAGATTTGTTGAAGAACAGGTTGCAGAAAAGCTCCGGGGAGGGCTTTGCGTCAACGATCGTGGATTTTTCGATTATATTCTGGAGCTTCGTCTGGCGCTCGATAACTATGAGCGCGCCTGTCTTGGTGCGGCTGAGCCTTTCGCATGCGTCGGAGATCGCGGTTATAGCCGTGTCGCGCTCAATGACCTTCTGCGCGTCAGCCTTCTCGAAGTACGCAAGGAACGGTATCCTGACCTTTGCGGTTGTTCCGACCTTCTCAAGCAGGCGGCGTATCTCCGGCTGGAATACCACGACTATCGCGACCAGACCCCATTGCAGGAAGAAGTTCTGAAACAGGTAGGTCATGACCTTGAGCTGACCCAGCCATACCAGCAGATAAAGCAGCGCTATCAGTCCGATACCTTTAAGCAGCTGAGTGGCGCGGGTCTCGCTCATGAACCTTATGACCGCGATGAGCAGCAGGGTCAGCAGGATTATATCTATAACGTCCGGTATGGTTATCGACATAAATACCCGCGGAGCGGCCGCTATCATGTCCAAAATATCCAAAGTCATTCCTCTTTTCTGAAAAGTACTATTATTCTTATTATAACAAGATATGCGCACAATTGCAAGTGATTTTCCCCAAAAAATCCTGCGGCGTTTCATTAATGCATACCTCTTGATATTTTGCCGAAGTTATGCTATACTGAAATCAACACCGCACAGCGGCAGTAATGACGAAAACGAGGTAATCGAAATGGATATCAAGGCAAAGATCGACGAAATAGTAAACAAGGTGAAGAGCGATCCGGACATCGCTTCAAAGTTCCAGAAGGACCCGATAAAGACCGTTGAGGGTATCCTCGGCGTAGACCTTCCCGACGACGTTATAAAGCAGATAGTCGACGGCGTTAAGGCTAAGGTGAACGTCGACGAGCTCAAGGGCAAGCTAGGTGCGCTTGGCGGGATTTTCGACGGCAGATGATATTTAAAGGAGCGGCAATATGAAAAGAACACTCGATTGGGATAAGTACCTTGAAACGTCCGCCAGAGCGGTCTCCGGCGGCATTGTGATGCTGAAGAACGACGGAGCTCTGCCTCTGAAGCAGGGCGGGACTGCGGCGGTATTCGGCAGGATACAGCTCCATTACTACAAGAGCGGAACCGGCAGCGGCGGCATGGTGAACGTTTCAAAGGTTATCGGGATAACCGACGGACTGCTCGACGCGGGCTACAAGCTTGACGAGCAGCTTCTGAACGCCTACCGCGAATGGGACGAACAGAACCCCTTCGATCACGGCGAGGGCTGGGGCGGCGAGCCGTGGTCTCAGAAGGAGATGCCACTTACCGACGAACTGGTGGGCGGCGCGGCTTCCCGTGCCGACGCTGCAATAGTCATCATCGGGCGCACCGCCGGCGAGGAGATGGACAACAAGCTTGAAAAAGGCGCGTTCCTGCTCTCCGACCTGGAGGAGGACATGCTCCGGCGCGTGACCTCCGCGTTCGACAAGACAGTTGTCCTGCTGAACACGGGCGGGCTTATCGACATGAGCTTCATGGACAGGTATCCGGTTTCCGCGGTAATGTACGTATGGCAGGGCGGAATGGTCGGCGGCGCCGGAACCGCGGCGGTTCTTACCGGCGAGGTTTCCCCGAGCGGAAAGCTCCCGGACACCATCGCATACGAAATTTCCGACTACCCCTCGGATAAGTTCTTCGGAAGCGGCGATATGGACTGCTACGGCGAGGATATCTACGTAGGCTACCGCTATTTTGAGACATTCGCGAAGGACAGGGTGCGCTTCCCGTTCGGATTCGGAATGTCATACACAAGTTTTGACATCACTGCTTCCGATTTCAAACTTGACGGCGATAAGGTCACCGGAAGCGTGAACGTAAAGAACACCGGAAGCACCCCCGGCAGGGAAGTCGTGCAGATATACTGCTCCGCGCCGCAGGGGAAGCTCGGAAAGCCCGCAAGGGTGCTCTGCGGCTTCGATAAGACGCGCACTCTCCAGCCCGGCGAGAGCCAGACCCTCAGCTTTGAGATACCGCTTGAGAGCGTCGCTTCCTACGATGATTCCGGAGTTACCGGGCACAAATCCGCGTGGATACTCGAACAGGGCGGCTATGTTTTCTACGCGGGCGCCGACGTCCGCAGCGCTTCCGAGGCGTACAGCCTGACGCTTCCTGAAACCGTCGTAAGGCAGTGCAAGTCCGCGCTGGGGCCGCTTACCGCATTCAAACGCATGGTGAACTCCGGCGGAAAGCCGGAATTTGAAGATGTTCCGCTCACCGGGGAAGCATTCCCGCACGACCACGCGAAGCTCCCCGCCGAGATTCCCCAGACCGGCGACAGGGGAATACGCCTTGCCGACGTAGTGAACGGAAAGAACACGCTTGAGGAATTCACCGCGCAGCTCACTGATTACGACCTCTCCTGCATTATACGCGGCGAGGGCATGGGCTCCCCGAAGGTCACTGCGGGAACAGCGGCGGCATTCGGCGGCGTTTCAGATACGCTGACCGCGCTGGGTATCCCCTGCGCATGCTGCGACGACGGTCCTTCCGGAATGCGCCTCGACTGCGGCACGAAGGCGTTCAGTCTGCCTAACGGAACGCTGCTTGCCTCCACGTTTGACCGCCCGCTCATGACGGAGCTGTTTACATTCATGGGGCTTGAAATGCACACAAATCAGGTGGACTGCCTGCTTGGCCCGGGCATGAATATCCACCGCCACCCGCTCAACGGCAGGAACTTCGAGTACTTCTCCGAGGACCCGTACCTCACCGGCGAGATGGCTTCCGCAGAGCTTGCGGGTCTGCACTCCACCGGAGCTGAGGGCACGATCAAGCACTTCTGCGGCAACAACCGCGAGACCCGCCGTCACTTCCTCGACAGCGTTATTTCCGAGCGTGCGCTCCGTGAGATATACCTGCGCGGATTCGAAAAGGCGGTAAAGAAGGGCGGCGCGAAGTCCGTCATGACGACCTACGGTCAGGTGAACGGCGTGTGGACCGCCGGAAACTACGGCCTCGTGACCGGAATACTGCACGATGACTGGGGCTTCGACGGCTTCACAATGACCGACTGGTGGGCCAACATCAACCGCCGCGGCAAGGCTCCTGACAAGTCGGATTTTGCGGCAATGGCGATGGCTCAGAACGACGTGTACATGGTAACTGCGGACGGAGCCGCATGCAATGACAACACCCTTGACAGCCTGAACTCCGGCGAACTCACCCGCGGGGAATTACAGCGCAATGCGATGAACATTCTGCGCTTCCTGACGACTACCCACGCGATGAAGCGCGTAATGGGCTGCGACGACGAGACCGAGATAATCAACCGTCCCGCTGACGCAGGCGACGTTGATTCCACGGATATCGAGTTCCACGATATCGACGAGGATCTCACCCTTGATCTCACTGGGATCACCACTGAAAAGGGCAGCAGCTACGCGTTCGGTCTGAATGTCTCTAAACCGGGCGTGTATAAGGTAACGCTGACAGCGTCCAGCACTCTTTCCGAGCTTGCGCAGACTTCCGTGTCCATATTCGCTCTGGGAAGCCCCTGCGGTATGTTCACGTTCAACGGGACCGGCGGAGCTCCGGTTTCCCAGACAAAGGACGTGAAATGCCTGTCAAACTTCATGCCGATACGCCTGTATTTCGGCGGAAGCGGGCTTAAAACCCAGAGCATAAGATTTGAACTCAAGGAAAGGTGGACATGATATGGTACGTCCGATAGTAAAGGATAAGTTCCTGCTCAGCCAGAGATCCGCGCCGGCTGACCGCAGCGACCTTCCAACGGCGCAGGATATGGTAGAGACCATAGCCGCCCACGCTGAAGAATGCGTAGGCATGGCGGCGAATATGATAGGAGTTCTCAAGCGTATTATCGTATTCCAGGACGGCAGCAAATACGTTGTTATGCTGAACCCGGAAGTTAAATGGGCAAGCCCCGAGACCTACACCATCAAGGAGGGCTGTCTGTGCCACGAGGGCGCTCAGGACGTCACGCGCCATGCGGCGATCGAGGTGGAGTTCCAGGATCTCCGTATGAACAAATGCCGCAGGAAGTACGACGGAATAACCGCAGAGATAATCCAGCACGAGCTTGACCACCTTGAAGGAATACTGGTATGAATTTCGACATTATCCGCATCACGGAGCGCCCGGAGCTGAAAACTGCCGCAGCGGAGTGGTTCCACGAAAAATGGGGAATTCCGTATGAGGCGTATCTTGAGATCATGGAGGAAGCGATGTCCGGAAAAGGCGCGGTTCCGCAGTGGTACCTCGCGCTTTACGGAGAACGTATCGCGGCGGGAATGGGCGTTATCGCCAACGATTTCCACGACCGCACCGACCTCACGCCGAACGTGTGCGCAGTATTCACAGAGCCTGATTTCCGCTGTCAGGGTCTGGCGGGGAGGCTGCTCGGGTTCGTTGCCGACGATATGAAATCCGGTGGGATAGACGCGCTGTACCTCCTGACAAGACATGGTTCGTTCTATGAGCGCTACGGCTGGGAGTACCTCTGCCCGGTGACTCAGGAAGGCAACGATGAGCCGTCGAGAATGTACGTCCACAGAACATGACGGAATTCGTGCTTGACGGCTTCTCCTGCCGCGCGGAGGGCAGCGGGGACGTACTGGTGATGCTGTTCAGCGGATTTGACGAGCAGCTTTTCCGCGGGGTCTGCGGGCTTGTCCAGGACTGCCGCTGCGTTCTCGCGGAGTTTGGCGAGATAGACTGGGACAGGGACTATTCCCCGTGGGAGGCAAGCTCCGGCGGGCGGCGCTTCAGCGGCGGTGCTGAACGCCTGTTGGCGTTCCTGCCGGATTTCACGGCGGAGCTTGAAAAGCGCTTCGGGAGGTTCGGCAGCGTGTACCTCTGCGGCTATTCACTGGGAGGTCTGTTCGCGCTTTACGCGGACGCTCTCTGGGACGAACCGCGGCTCTGCGGCGCCGCAAGCTGCTCAGGGTCGACATGGTTTCCGGGCTGGCTTGAATTCCAGCGGCTGCACCCGCTCAGGAGCAGGATATTCCTCAGCCTGGGCGGAAAGGAGAAGAACTCCCCCGATCCGCTGATGGCTCAGGTCGAGCAGACTACTATGGAAGTCAAACGGCTGGCGGAGCGTTCCCCGGAGGTCACGCAGACGGTTTTTGTTCACGAATCCGGCGGGCATTTCAGTAAGGTCCCGCAGCGCATTGCAAGGGGAATCAACTGGATCACCGGGATAATCACATAAAATTTGGAATCGGGTTTGCTGGTGCAGACCCGATTTTTTGCGCCCGATGAAAGCATAACCACGCTTCGGAATTGATTCCGTGCGCCAGCCGCGTTGTTGCCGTCCTGAACCGCCATAGAGAAAAAACAGCTCCGAAGGCGTATTGTGAGGGTTTCCGAAACACGCAGCGAAACTTTGTGCAATAAAGGGAATTTCGCAGAAGGGCTTGAAAAATCTGAAATTATATGTTAAAATCAGAATCGTCGGAAACGTTTTCGGCAAATCGCAGAACGGGGTGACAGCATGACGATAAAGGACATAGCAAGGCTTGCAGGCTGTGGAGTCAGCACAGTATCAAGGGCGCTCAATGGCAGCAGCGAGATAAGCGATGCGACCCGCGCGCGCATCAACGAGGTGATACAGAAGTACAACTACACCCCGAACGGGAACGCGCGGAGAATGCGCCAGACCGCTCCGAATTCGGTGCTGCTCATAGTCAACGGAAGCAGCAACCTGTTTTTCTCGCCGCTTATCGAGCAGATACAGACCGCAGCGGAAAGTGCGGGACTACAGCTTGTAGTCAACTACATCGACGAGCAGGAGGACGAGGTTCAGACAGCCGCGCAGCTCTGCGTTGAGCAGAAGCCCGCCGGGATTATCTTCCTGGGCGGCGATATCAGGAACTTCCGCAGGAGTTTCGCCGGTATAAGCGTTCCCTGCGTGCTCAGCACCGCAAGCGCGAAGGAGCTTGGCTTTGCTAATCTCTCATCAGTGAGCGTTGATGACGTTGACGGCGGTAGGATGGCCGCTGAGGAACTTCTCCGTCTGGGGCACCGAAGCATAGGGATCCTAGGCGGCGATCTGGATTCCGGTCCATCGGGCCTGCGCTATTCCGGATTCGCCCGGACATGCGCGGAGCACGGAGCGGAGACTCCGGTGTGCGAACAGTGCAGTTATACGTTCTCCTCGGCTTACGAGGCGGCTATTGCGCTGTTTCATCGCTGCAAGGATATGTCTGCTGTGTTCGCGATGTCCGATATTATCGCTGTCGGAGCTGTCAGGGCGTTCCTTGATATGGGGAAGCGGGTGCCGCAGGATATTTCAGTCGTCGGCTTCGATGGCATTGATATCGCGGATTTCACTAACCCGAGAATTGCTACTTTTTCACAGCCGATACACCAGATATCGAGCCTTTCGGTGAGAATGCTGGTGAACATGATCGAAAACAGCGCCGAAGCAAGTCACGTGACGCTTCGTGCACAGTATAAGGCGGGGGATTCCGTCTGCATGAAACGAACGGAGGTAAACGAATGAGAAAAAGCGGGATACTCCTGCACATAGCGTCTCTGCCGAATGATTACGGCATAGGCTCCATGGGCAGGGAGGCGTACGATTTTGTAGATTACCTTAAAAAATCCGGGCAGAGCATATGGCAGATACTGCCGCTTTCCCAGACCAGCTACGGCGATTCCCCGTACCAGAGCTTCTCAATATACGCCGGGAACCCTTATTTCATCAGCCTTGACGTGCTTGCCGAGGAAGGTCTGCTAAAAAAGAGCGAGTACGAGAACATCAAGTGGTGCGAGGATCCGCGCTACATTGATTACGCCACGATGTACGAGCAGTTCTACAAGGTGATGAAGCACGCTTACAGGCGCTTTTCTTTGCAGAGGAATGGTAACGTTTCCGGAGAATACCGCGCGTTCCTGGATGATAACAAGTGGCTTCACGATTACGCGCTGTTCATGGCTCTCAAGGACGCCCACGGCGGGAAGGCGTGGAGCGAGTGGGAAAAGCCCCTTCGCCTTCGCGAGCCGTCTGCGGTGAAGTCCGCGGAGAAGAAATACGAAGCCGAGATGGATTTCTACATCTTCCTGCAGTTCAAGTTCTTCCAGCAGTGGCATAAGCTCAAGAAATACGCCAACGACAACGGCATTGAGATAATCGGCGATATCCCGATATACTGCGCCCTTGACAGCGCGGACGTCTGGTGTCAGCCGGAGCTGTTCCAGCTTGACAGCGACAGAGTCCCGACTGTGGCAGCAGGCTTCCCGCCGGACGCTTTTTCCGCCGACGGCCAGCTCTGGGGCAATCCTATCTACGACTGGGACAGAATGAAGCAGGACAATTACCGCTGGTGGGTCGGCAGAATAGGCTTTGCAAAGAAGATATACGACATCGTGCGCATCGACCACTTCATCGGCTTCAACAGCTACTATGCGATACCGTTCGGAAGCAAGACCGCCCACGGCGGCAAGTGGTGCGAAGGTCCGAAGTACGACCTGTTCCGCGTGATAAAGCAGGAGACCGGAAACGGCGGCATTATCGCGGAGGATCTCGGTATCATCACTCCGCCGGTGCGCAAGCTGCTCAGACAGGCGGCGTACCCGGGAATGAAGGTGCTCCAGTTCGCGTTCGACCCTTCCGGCGACAGCGAGTACCTCCCGCAGAACTACAAATCGCAGAACTGCGCAGTGTACACCTCCACCCACGACAACGACACTGCGGCGGGCTGGTTCAACGACCTTGACCGCAATACAAAGCGCTTCGTAAAGGAGTACCTCGGGATCAGAAAGGCGGCGGAGCTTCCCCGTGCGTTCATCGACATCGCATGGAAGAGCACCGCAGACATCGCCATGACGACTATCCAGGAGCTTCAGGGATTCGGAACGGAAGCGCGTATCAACGTTCCCGCCACGGTGGGCAATAACTGGCGCTGGAGGACTCTCAAAGAGGACTTCACCGACGAAAACGCCGAGTACCTGAACCGCCTGACCGAAATAACCAACAGAAAACCGCCCGTAAAGCGTAAGAATAAGAAGTAACGAAAGGAGCTATCACATGAAAATCGAAAATTTCAAGGAAAAACTGACCGCCCGCTGCGAGAAGGAGTACAACGCACAGCCGAAGGAGCTTACTCCGGAGCAGCTCCACTGTGCGGTTTCCGGGCTTGTTATGGAGGAGCTGTCCCCGGCGTGGGAGAAGAGCCGCGCGGCTCATGACAAGGCACGCAAGGCAAGCTATCTTTCAATGGAGTTCCTGGTAGGCAGAGCGGTGTACAATAACCTGCTGTGCCTCGATCTGCTGGACACCACAGCCGAGGGTCTGAAGGAGCTCGGCGCGGATATAAACGAGTTCGAGGAGATAGAGGATGCGGCGCTCGGCAACGGCGGTCTGGGCAGACTTGCAGCGTGCTTCCTGGACAGCGCTGCGGCGCTCGGCCTTCCGCTTGACGGCTACGGAATACGCTACAAGTACGGACTGTTCAAGCAGGGTATCAAGAATGGCTTCCAGACGGAGACCGCCGACAACTGGCAGCGCCAGGGCGACCCGTGGAGCATTCGGCGCGAGCAGGAGAAAGTTGTTGTCCACTTTGCTGACGGCGATGTGAACGCAGTTCCGTATGACTATCCGGTCATCGGCTACGGCACTGAGAATGTCGGCACGCTGCGCCTCTGGCAGGCTGAGACCGACGACGAGTTCGATTTCGACCTGTTCAATCAGAGCAGGTACACCGAAGCCGGCGAGAAGAAGCGCGCAGCCGAGGACATCTCCCGCGTGCTCTATCCGAACGACGAGACCGAGGCAGGAAAGCTGCTCCGCTTAAAGCAGGAATATTTCTTTTCCGCAGCCGCAGTCGCCGACCTCGTCAGAAAGCACAAGAAGCAGTTCGGGACGATGGACAATTTCGCGGACTACAACTGCATTCAGATGAACGACACCCACCCCGTTATTGCGCTTCCGGAGTTTATCCGCATTGTAATGCGCGACGAGGGTTGGAGCTTCGACAAGGCTTTCAGCGCGGCGCAGCGCGTGTTCAATTACACCAACCACACCATCATGCAGGAAGCTCTTGAGAAGTGGGACAGCCGCCTCATCGAGAAAATACTCCCCGAGGTGTACAATGTAATTATCATGCTCAGCGAGGCGTTCGAATCCGAAATGCACCGCCGCGGAGTTCCGCAGGAAAAGCGCGCCGTTATGCGCCTGATAAAGAACGGAACCGTTCACATGGCGAATATCGCGGTGTTTGGTTCGTCTTATGTCAACGGCGTTGCGGCTATCCACACCGACCTTCTTCGCACGACTGTGCTCAAGGAGTGGTACGAGCTGTATCCGGAGCGCTTCCAGAACAAGACCAACGGTATCACGCAGCGCCGCTGGCTGGCTCTCTGCAACCGCGAGCTTTCCGCGCTCATCACTGAACTGCTGGGTGACGAGGGCTGGGCGACCGACCTCGACAGGCTCAAGGAGCTGAAGAAGTACGCCGATGATGAGAGCGTGCTCCGCCGCTTCATGGAAATAAAGAAAACCAAGAAGCAGCAGCTTGCGGAGTTTATCGAGAAGTCGGACGGCGTGAAGACTGACCCCGGTCACATCTTCGATATCCAGATAAAGCGTCTGCACGAGTACAAGCGCCAGCTTCTCAACGCGTTCTCAATACTCTACCTCTACTATGAGATCAAGGACGGCAATTTAAAGGATTTCACACCGACTACGTTCATCTTCGGCGCAAAGTCCGCGCCGGGATATTACCGCGCGAAGGGCATCATCAAGTACATTAACGAGGTCGCAAAGCTGGTCAATTCCGACCCGGCGACAAAGGATCTGCTGAACGTCGTATTCGTAAGCAACTACCGCGTATCCTATGCGGAGAAGCTGGTCGCTGCGGCTGATATTTCCGAGCAGATATCCACGGCGGGAACCGAGGCTTCCGGTACCGGCAACATGAAATTCATGCTCAACGGTGCAGTAACTCTCGGCACGCTTGACGGCGCAAACGTCGAGATAGCAGAGGAAGCCGGCGCAGAAAACGAGTATATCTTCGGCGCTACCGTCGAGGAGCTCGAGCGCATTATGCCGAGCTACATTCCCCGTGATATCGCCGAATCTGACCCGAAGATCAAGCGCGTTGTAAGCTCTCTTATCGATGGTACCGTTTCCGACGGCGGCACCGGAGCGTTCCGCGAACTGTATTACGCGCTTATGGAGGGCGCAAGCTGGCATGTTCCGGATCACTACTACCTGCTCGGCGACCTCAGGAGCTACGTTGACGCGAAGCTCGCTGCCAACCGCGATTACCGCGACAGCCTTGCCTTCGCAAAGAAGTGCTGGCTGAACATATGCAGCGCAGGAAAGTTCAGCTCAGACCGCACCATCGCCGAATATGCGAACGATATCTGGCACATCGGAAAGGTTTCCTTGTAATACAATGCGGTGTAACGCGCGTTTCACCGGAAACGTTGCCATAATTCACAAATACGCCATGGTGCGATTTGTTTATCGTGCCGAATTTACAATAGTTTTGGCAATTGTGAGGTTTTTTTGTGCAGAATCGCTTGACAAAACATTTTTTTCTGTTATAATTAAATCAAGATTTCGAATCAAACAAAATGATTTCGAAACACGCCGTAGTGTTCACTCGCAGTCATGCAGATGCTGCGAGTGAATATTTCAGAAACTTTATTTCGAAACAAAATGCAAGTTTCGAAATGAGCAATACGAACGAAAAGTTCAGGAGGAATTTATTATGAAGATCAGAAAGATCATGACAGCCATCACAGCCGCAGCAATGGCAGGCGTAATGTTCGCAGGCTGCTCCAGCAGCAACGGAGGCTCTTCCGCAGGAAGCAGCGCGGACAGCAGCTCCGCAGCGGACAGCAGCTCCGCAGCGGACAACGGCGGCGCAGAGAATAACGGAACCGGTTCCGGAGAGGTGAGCCTCACTGTATGGGGATCCCAGGAGGATCAGGAGATGTTAAAGCAGATGTGCGACGCATTTGCAGCCGCAAATCCCGATAAGAAGTACACATTTACCTATGGCGTTGTCAGCGAGGCTGACGCGCAGAAGGAAGTGCTGAAGGATATCTCCGCAGCCGCAGACGTATTCGCATTCGCTTCCGATCAGACTGCGATCCTGGTTGATGCAGGAGCGCTCTACAGAGTCACCAAGAATAAGGAACAGATAATAGCTGAAAACACAGAAGCGTCAATATCAGCGGCTTCCAACAACGATGAGCTTTACGGCTATCCTTACGTTTCCGATACCTACTTCATGTATTATGACAAGTCCAAGCTCAGCGAGGACGATGTAAAGTCCATCGAGGGTATCATGAGCAAGGATATAGAGGGCGTTTCCACAAACTTTGCTTTCAATACAGATGACGGCTGGTATCAGTCTGGATTCTTCTTCGGCGCAGGCTGCAAGCTGTTCGGCGAAGATGGAACCGATCCCACACAGTGCGATTTCAACAACGAGCGCGGCTATATGGTCGGCGAGTACCTCATTGATCTTGTGAACAACCCCAAGTACGGCTCTAATTTTGATGATTCGCTCGTAAAGGCAGGCTTCGCGGACGGAACCCTCGCAGCTGCTGTTTCCGGTACATGGAACGCTGCGGAGATACAGGCTTCTCTCGGCGATAACTACGCAGCTACCAAGCTTCCGGAGTTCACACTCTCCAACGGCGAAACCGTTCAGATGGGCAGTATGGCAAACTTCAAGATCATGGGCGTTAACTCCGAGACAAAGAATCCGCTCGATGCAATGGCTCTCGCTGAATGGCTCACCAACAAGGATAACCAGAAGCTGAGATTTGAGAAGCGCTCTTTCGCTCCCACAAACGTTGAACTCGCAAACGATACCGAGACTATGAACTCCAACATCGCAATCGGCGCTCTTGCACTGCAGGCTCAGTACGCAACAGTACAGACCTCCATCAGCCAGTGCCAGAACTTCTGGACTCCTGCGGAAGCGTTCGGTCAGGAGATCATTGCAGGCACCTGCACCAAGGATAACCTCCAGGAGAAGCTCGACGCTTACGTTAACTCCGTTCTGGCTACCCTCGGCTGACAGTGTCCGCGTAACCAAGATATCCAATCCTAAATAAATAGGTTTCTCCCCTTTCCATAATGCGGGCGGATCTCCCAAAGCCGCCCGCAGAAATGGAAAATATCTGCTTTATGCAGTTTCAATGCCGCTTTGATCTCATATTGATAGTCGGCTGTTATGGTGATATAATAAAGTGTATATCTCCTGATGAAAGGCTGAAAAAGCCGCACTGAAACTGTACAAAGCGCCGATATCATTCAGAAGGTAATTGCAATGACAAGAATTGATTACTTCGTACTCCCATGGTACAAAAAGGTATTGTTCCGCGTGGCGGAATTCTTCAAGGCGCTTGGCATGGGCATTGCTCATTTCTTCATGAGTATCCCAGGCGCGCTCGCTAAGTTCTTTAAAAAGTTAGGCAGAGGCTTCGCGTGGCTGGGTCGGACGTTCGTACACGGCGGTATCCTTACCAAGCTGTCGTACATTGTGATGGGCGCGGGCAGCCTGTTCCGCGGACAGATCATAAAAGGTCTGATGTACCTCGCGGCTGAGGTCGCTTATTTCGGCTTCATGATAGACACCGGATTCGGGTTCCTCGCAGGGCTTCGGAACCTCGGAACAGTTCAGCGCGGCTGGCAATTCGACGAGTCCCTCGGCATTGACGTACTTCAGGACGGCGACAACTCCATGCTGATACTTCTCTACGGTATCTTCGCGCTGTTCATTACGGTGGTGTTCCTGTTCCTGTGGGTTCAGAACATTCACTCCGCCGACATCGCGGAACGCCTGAAAAAAGCAGGCAAGAAGCTCCCGGGCTTCGTTGACGACATCAAGTCCCTGCTTGACGAGCATTTCCACAAGACGCTGCTGTTTATCCCTGTTACCGGCGTTGTCGTGTTCACGATAGTTCCGCTGGTATACATGATCTCCCTCGCGTTCACCAACTACGACAAGGATCACCAGGTTCCGGCAAACCTCTTTACCTGGATAGGTCTTGACAACTTCAAGGTCATTCTCGGAAGCGATTCCACCATCGGACATACATTCTGGCCGGTCCTCGCGTGGACGCTGGTCTGGGCGGTATTTGCGACCTTCCTTAACTACCTGCTCGGAGTCATTCTTGCAATGCTTATCAATAAGAAGGGCATTCGCTTCAAGGCATTCTACCGCACACTTTTCGTTCTCGCTATCGCAGTTCCGCAGTTCGTTTCGCTGCTGGTAATGAAGAACGTCCTCGCAGAGGCGGGTCCCATGAACGTCCTGCTCCAGGAGCTTGGCTGGATAAGCTCGCCGCTCCCGTTCTTCACCGACCCGACATGGGCGCGCGTGACGGTCATTATAGTTGACCTGTGGATAGGTATTCCGTACACGATGCTGATAGTTTCCGGTATCCTGATGAACATTCCGGAGGATCTCTACGAAGCCGCAAGAATAGACGGCGCGTCTCCGTTCGTTATGTTCACCAAGATCACAATGCCGTATGTGCTGTTTGTTACTACTCCGTACCTCATCACACAGCTCGTCGGCAACATCAACAACTTTAACGTCATCTACTTCCTTACCGGAGGAACTCCGGCAACGCTGGATTACTACCAGGCGGGCAAGACCGACCTGCTGGTGACCTGGCTGTACAAGCTGACCGTCAACTCCCGCGACTACAGCTACGCTGCGACGATCGGCATTCTGGTATTTATCATCTGCTCGCTTCTGTCGCTCATCACGTTCCGCAGATCGGCATCTTACAAGAATGAGGAGGCGTTCCAGTAATGAAAGAGGACAGATACTATTCCCGCTCCTATTCAAGGCAGCAGAAAACGATCAATGTCGTTATCCAGATAGTGCTTCTGGTACTCGGTATCATGTGGATTCTTCCGCTGATGTGGATTATCCTGACATCGTTCCGTGCGGAGCCTGGCTCCTACACCAGCTACTTCTGGCCGAAGGGCTTCACCCTTGACAACTATATGCGCCTGCTGTTTGAAGACCAGCAGTTCAAGTTCTCGCAGTGGTTCCTCAACACGTTTATTGTGGCTGTGGTATCCTGCATCGGTTCAACGTTCATCGTGCTGGCGGTGTCCTACGCGCTCAGCCGTCTGCGCTTCAAGATGAGAAAGCCGATGATGAACGTTGCGCTTATCCTCGGAATGTTCCCCGGATTTATGTCGATGGTAGCTATCTACTACATCTTAAAGGGTCTGGGTCTCACTGAGAACCCGCTGGTATGCCTCACGCTGGTGTACATTTCCGGTTCGGGGCTGACATACTATATCGCGAAGGGCTTCTTCGATACGATACCGAAATCCCTGGACGAATCCGCCTACCTTGACGGCGCGACGAGATCCCAGGTGTTCTTCAAGATAACCATACCGCTTTCAAAGCCGATAATCGTGTACACCGTTCTGACGACGTTCATGGCTCCCTGGGTAGACTACATCTTCCCGAGCATGATCTGCGGAGCGAACTACGACAGCTACACTGTTGCGCTGGGTATGTTCAAAATGCTGGAGCGTGAGTTCATCGGCGCATATTACACCCAGTTCGCGGCAGGAGCAGTACTGGTATCTATCCCGATAGGCGCGCTGTTCATCGTAATGCAGAAGTATTACGTAGGAGGCGTAACAGGCGGCGCAGTAAAGGGTTAAGGAGAAAAACGCATGGCAGGAAAGAACGTAACTATCCAGGATATAGCCGACCGTCTGGGAATGGCGAAAAGCACGGTGTCGAAGGCTCTTTCGGGAGCCACCGACATCAGCGAAAAGACCCGGGAGCGCATTCTTGGCTGCGCAAGCGAAATGGGCTACCAGGTAAAGACCGGACGCACGGCGTATTCCCGCAATCTCATCGTGTTCATCTATGGAAGCATACACTACGACAAGGTAGATCAGTTCGGATATGAGATAATCCTGGGAATACAGGCTGCGGCGGCTGAGCAGGGAATAGGCGTGAACATCGTTGCGATAAACGACGAGGAGCTGAAAACCGGCAGCTACTATTCCATCATGTCCGGCGGTAATTACGAGGGCAGCGTGTTCCTCGGATTCAAGCCGCACCCGGTGTTCGTTGAGCACATCAAGAGCTTCAATATCCCGATGGTGGTGCTGGATAATTACGTTGATTCCCCGCTTGTGGCCAGGGTCGGCTGCGACAGCGCAGAGGGTATCCGCCAGGCGGTGCGCTACCTCTGGTCGAAGGGGCATGACCGGATAGGGTTCCTCGGCGGCGAGCCAGACAGTATCGTCACCATCGAGCGCAAGCAGGCGTACTCTGACGCCCTCGCAGAGCTTGGTCTGGAGGAGGATCCCGCTGCTGTGAAGTACGGCTGTTTCTCGGCGAAAGGCACGAAAAAACGTATCCTGGAGATCGCCGAGACCGGAGTCACCGCAGTGGTCTGCATAAGCGACCTTCTCGCCTGCACGGCGGTAAAGGAGCTTATACACGCCGGGTACAGCGTTCCGGAGGACATCAGCGTTACCGGCTACGACAACCTTCCGCCGTCCGAGTATTCGCAGCCCCCGATAACTACGCTCAGCCAGAACCGCATACACATCGGAAAGACGGCGTTCTTCATGCTTCAGCAGATGAAAAACGGAATACATATCAAGTCCGTAATGCTGCGCCCGGAGCTTATCGAGCGCGAGTCAGTCAGGGAGATATGCCCACGGGAGCTTCCGAAGGAGAAATAATGACATCTTCATGGATAACCACCATTAAACGCACAGCCGCTACAGTTTTTACTGCGGCGGCTGTGCTGGTTTCCGGGTGCAGTTCGCCGGAAACATCAGACATGACAAGTTTGAACAGTTATAAATACGAGCAGGAACTGAACATCATCGACGACAATTTCCGGAACTACTATCAGATATTCGTGGGTTCGTTCTGCGACAGCAACGGCGATGGTATCGGCGACCTGAACGGTATCACTTCAAAGCTGGATTATATCCAGGACATGGGCTTCAACGGAATCTGGCTCACGCCGATAATGCCCTCGCGCTCCTATCATAAGTACAGCGTGGAGGACTACTACAGCATAGACCCGCAGTTCGGCACGATGGAGGATTTCGAAAACCTCTCCGCAGAGTGCGAAAAGCGCGGCATAAGCCTGCTCATCGACCTTGTGATGAACCACAGCTCGCGTTATCACCCTTGGTTCGAATCGGCTTCGCAGAGCCTTCGTCAGGAGCCGTGCGGCGCACCCGCGGAGGAAGACTGCCTTTCTGAAACGCTCTGCCCGGTCCACAACAAGTATGTTGGCTACTATTATTTCGAGGATGAAAAACCTGCTGGGAGCGCCGCGTGGTATCAAACGGGAACTAAGTGGTACCAGGCGGTGTTCTCCGAAAACATGCCGGAGCTGCAGCTCGACAACCCGGACGTCCGGGAGGAATTCGAGCAGATAGCGAAATTCTGGCTGGATAAGGGAATAGGCGGATTCCGGCTGGACGCCGTAAAGGAGTACTTCACCGGAAATCCCGACAAGAACGTTGAGGTTCTGAACTGGTTCTGCGATTACTGTCACAGTATAAATCCCGACTGCTACATCGTCGGCGAGGTGTGGGAGAGCTTCACCACCTACACGAAGTACTACGCCTCCTCGATAGACAGCGTTTTCGGCTTCACGATGGCAGAGTCTGACGGCAAGATAGCAAAGACCGTGAACCTCAGCGGAAAGGCGAACTCTGCGGAGTCGTTCGCACAGGCTATGGCTACGGTAGAGCAGACTATCGCGGATTACAGCGAACGCGGTATCGACGCACCGTTCATCGGCAACCACGATACTGACCGCATCGCAGGAATACTGCGCTACGACCCGGCGAGGATAAAGGAAGCCGCCGGGCTGCTGCTGACGATGAGCGGCTCGCCGTTCGTGTATTACGGCGACGAGATCGGGCTTTCCGGCAGCGGGCGGGACGAGAACAAGCGCGCTCCGATGATATGGGACGACAACGGTTCCGGGCTGACCTACGGCCCTCCGGATATGGAGCGGCAGGAAAACCGTTTCGAGAGCGTGGAAAAGCAGCTTTCCGACCCGGATTCGATACTGAATTATTACAAGCGCGCACTGCGTATCCGCAATGAAAATCCGGAGATAGCAAGGGGTACTACCGAGGTTCTGGAGCTTTCCGGGAACTCCGGCGGCGATATAGCGGCGGTCAGACGAACCTGGAACGGCAGCAGTATTCTGATAGTCTACAATCTCTCCGATGAAGCGGCGTCGCTTTCTGACGCGGCTCTGGAACTTGACAGCAGGAATATACGCGGATACCTGGCGGTATCGTCCGGAGATGAGCCTTCGCTTTCCGGAGAGCTGGAGATCCCGCCGCACAGCATAGTATTCTTGAAATGATTTGGAGTGAAAGTATGAACAGCTTTGATAATATCGACAGGGAATACGCGTACGACGGCGAGCTTGGCGCGGTCTGGTCTCCTGAAGCGACCGGGTTCGCGGTGTGGTCGCCGGAGACCGAGAGCGCGGAACTCCGGCTGTACCATGACGACTCCGAGCCGGAGCCGTTCCGCACCGAAGAAATGCACTGCGAGAACGGCGTGTGGAAGGCGGAGGTTTCCGGCGATCTCAGCGGAGTGTACTACACATATGCGTTCACCAGGAATGGAAACACCGCTGAAACTATCGACATATACGCGAGAAGCGCAGGTGTAAACGGCAGGCGCGGAATGGTTCTTGATCTCCGTACCACCGACCCGGAGGGCTGGGAGCGTGACAGGCAGGTCGCCCTCGGCGACTACACCGACGCGGTGATATACGAACTGCACGTCCGGGATTTTTCCTCCGACGAGAGCGGAAAATTCACGCTGCGCGGGAAGTTCGGGGCGTTCTGCGAGAAGGCGGTCAACGGATTCGGAGAGACTATCGGTCTGGACTACATAAAGAAGCTGGGGGTAACTCATATCCACCTGCTGCCGGTGTCCGACTATCAGTCGGTGGACGAAAGCGACCCTGACGCGGGCTTCAACTGGGGCTACGACCCGCTGAACTACAATATTCCCGAGGGCAGCTATTCCACCGATCCCCACCACGGCGAGGTAAGGGTAAGGGAGTTCAAGCAGCTTATCCAGGCGGCGCATGAGCGGGGCATAGGCATTATAATGGACGTGGTTTACAACCACACTTACGCTACGGAGGATTCTCCGTTCAACAAGACGTACCCCGGGTACTATTACCGCCACAACGCGGACGGCAGCCTGTCGAACGGCTCCGCATGCGGAAATGAATTCGCGAGCGAGCGTGCGATGGCGGGCCGTTTCATCGCAGACAGCCTTCTTTACTGGGCGCGGGAGTACCACATTGACGGCTTCCGGTTCGACCTGATGGGGCTTCTGGATATCGCAGCGCTGAACCGCGCCGCAGCGGAGCTCCGTGCGGAGAACCCCTCCGTGATACTCTACGGCGAGGGCTGGACGGGAGGCTCCTGCCCGCTTCCCGAGGAGCTTCGCGCAATGAAGAAGAACGCCCGGGAACTTCCGGATTTCGCGATGTTCTCCGACGACCTGCGCGACGGCGTGAAAGGCTCTGTTTTCTACGACGCCGACTGCGGCTACGTCAACGGCAAAGCCGCCGAGCGCGCGGAGCTTATAAAGTCGGTGATGTCCGGCGGTGTCTGGCGCGAGGACGTCGGCAGGGCTTCCGCGGAGTGCTGGACGGATAAGCCGCAGCAGTCGGTGAATTACGTTGAGGCTCACGACAACCTTACGCTTTACGATAAGCTGAGAAGCTCCATGCCGGAGGCTTCCGGCGCGGAAATAATTGCGGCGGATAAGCTGGCGGCGGCGATAGTATTCCTGTCGCAGGGAGTTCCGTTCATTCAGGCTGGGCAGGAAATACTGCGCAGCAAGACCGCTCCGGACGGCAGCTTTGTCCACGACAGCTATAATTCCCCGGACAGCGTGAACTCCATAAAGTGGAACGACGTCACACTGCGCTGCGGCGTTATGGAGTATTACCGCGGCCTGATAGCGGTGAGGAAGTTTTTCCCGCAGTTCCGCATGAGGGACGCGGAGAGCATTCGCAAGATACGCTTTGAAACGCTGGAGGGCGGCGCGGTCGCTGCGGATTTTGGCGGTCTGCTGCTGATAGTGAATCCGGCGGCTCACCCGCTGAAGTACGAAAACGGAAGGCGCATGATGGTATACGCGGACCATATCACCGCCGGAACTCGTCCGCTGTTCATTGCCGACGGCGCGGTGAGCGTGGCTCCGAGGGGCATCATTCTTGCGGAGTACCGGTGAGGAGGGCGTATGGACTGCACATTCAAAACGCCGGAGGGGAAGTTCAACCTGCGGGTCGGCGCTGTAATAACAGACGGTAAGCGCGTTCTTGTTTCAAAGGACGGCAGCCACAGCTTTTACTGGGTGACCGGCGGCAGAGTGAAACTTGGCGAGACCACCGAGGAAGCGATCCTGCGCGAGATACGCGAGGAGCTTGGCGTTGAAGCCGAGGTTGCCCGGCTGTACTCCATAGCCGAAAAGTTTTTCACGGTTGACGGTGTGTTTTATCATGAGCTGGAGTACCTGTACCTGATAAAGCCGTTTGACATCGCGAAAATAGACTACGGAGCGGTTCACTGCGACAGCCCGGATATAAGCCTGGTGTGGCTGGATACGGATTCCGAACCGGATATGCCTGTGTATCCGGAGCACCTGTTTGAGGCGGTCAGGAATCCCTCTGGCGCGGTAAGGATAATGGTTCAGAAAAGCCCCGGCGATTCAAAATAGAGATTTCATAAATGAAATGGGCTGTATATCAGATACAGCCCATTTTAATTTACAGTTCTTCAACAGCAGCAGCGAATCCAAGCGCCTTTAGCTGAGATATAACTTCTGCCGCAGACTCACGCGGCACTACTTTTTCAGCGTTCACCCTGACCCGGGAGCTTTCAAGCCTGCTTCTGAACCAATTCATGTCCTTGCCGAACCTGGCGAGCCAGTGCTCGGGGTCGCCGTGGTTGGAAGCGTACCCGCGTGCATGAGCTTCCTTGTGGCTTATCACGTTTTCGGGGAGTATCGATGGGTAGTTCTTCATGAGGCGCTGACAGAGCTGTACGGCAAGCCCGAAGGCCTCCTCGAAGTAGGCGCGGTCGTTCAGCGCGTCCTCCGCTATTTCTATCTGGATATACGCCGGAGCGTAGTTGTAGCTTCCTTTGGAGCCATTTCCGCAGCCCCAGCAGCAGACGTTCCAGGGTAGCAGCTTAGCCGCCCTGACATCTCCGTTTTTATCCTTCCCTATGACTGCGTGCGGGCAGACATTGCTGTCCGGGCGGTCGAAGTAGTTCTTGTATGGATTCACGCCGCATATCTCCGGCGCATTCACGTAGCGTTTCAGGTTAGGATTGTCCGCGCCGGTGGAGTGGATTATGATTCCTACTGGGCTTCCCTGCGGCATGGGGCGCGGGGTCTTGAATGCTCCGCTGCTGCGGGCGTAGGCTTCAAAAGTTATCGCCATCGCCGCCTCCGTTTCCCCTGCCGCTGTCGGCAAGGCCTTCTCCGATAACGTACCCTACGACTGCGGCACCGCTCAGAATGCAGCCGGATACGGTCTCAGCCGTTTCTGAGCTTCCTCCGAAGGCTGCGATAAGTCCCGCAACGAATCCTGCGGCAGCTATCCAGAGCTTGCGGCTTGTGAGCTTGCGTTTCCAGTCAATTTTCATGGTGCTTTTCCTCCTCTTCAATGTCAGCGAGCCGATGATTTATTACCTTTATCTGTTCCTCTATCACCGGCATTCTTCTTGCAAAGTTGTTGTGCTCGGCTACCCGGGCTTCAAGCTGCTCCAGGCGATATGCCGTCAGCTTTGAGCTGACCAGTATGCCGCCCAGGGAGCCGCCGAGCGTCCCTATCAGCGAGATCATCGCTGTGATAATGCTGCTGTCCATTATATGTCCCTCCTTTCCGGCAGCGTTCTGCCCTGAGAAAAGATTAACACCTGATTTACTGCATGTAACTGCAAAAAACCTCCCGCGGTGAAAACCATGGGAGGTTTTGATATTCAGATTTCGGCTCAGTCGCAGTAACCGAATGCCATCACGAAGAACGCCTGTGTAACGCCGCCCTCCATGCGAATCTCAACGGTATGCTCCGCAGAGGAATCGTTGTCGATGAGATAAGCGGTAACGGGGTTGTTCCAGCCGTCGGACATATTAGAAACCACGGACTTTACCTTTTCGCCGTCAACGTAGATATCGGCTGTGCCGTACTTGTCGCTGTTGTTTGCCTTGAACACCATCTCAAGCACGCTGCAGTCAACGGTGAACTTCATCGAGCCGCCGTCGGTGCCGCGGTACATCCAGCCGTTGTGGAAGCTGCCGTGGGTGTCGTACTGTTCGAATCCGTCAAGTTCCACGCCGTCCATAGTTGCGCTGTCCATGTAGTGCATGTTCATATACTTTGCGCTGAATACCGGGTCGGGAAGCTCCTTGCTGACCTCGCCGACATTCTCGGCAACAACGGGGAGCACCTTCTGATAGTAGTTGTCAACGAAGTCGGTGATGCACTTGTGACCGTAAGCGTTCGGGTGAGACTGGTCGTTGGAGTAATCCTGCCATGTCATTCTTCCGGCTTCTATCTCCTCGTAAACGCTGTCGTGGACGCTTATCATCGGCAGGTCATAGTTCGCGCCTATTTTCGACATGTGTTCCTGGCACGTATATCCGCTGTCGAGTACGGTGAACAGCAGAACTACCGCGATGTCCTTCTCCTGGGTGAGCAGGGTGCGCACAAGGCTCTCGTATGCGTTCTTGTAGTCAGCCTCCTGACCGTCGTTTACCGCAAACTCCACGAAAACGATGTCCGGGTCAGCGGAAAGCACGTCGCGCTCGAGGCGCAGGTTGCCCAGCAGCGAGGGAGTTCCGCTGATGCCTGCGTTAACGCCTGTAACAGTGATATCCGGGAAATAGCCCTGAAGCAGGTCGGTGCAGGTCTTTGCGTAGAACTCCGTGGTTCCCGCGTTGTAGCCCTCGGTTATGGAGCCGCCTATGTAAGCGACGGTGATGTCCTCGCCGTTCTGGGCTTTCTGGAACACATCGGACATTCTGGTCATATCGCCAACGGAAAGAAGCGAGCGGTCTACCATCTTCTCGTAGTCGGTGCGGGCGTCGTCTGCTTCCGCCGTGGGAGCCGCAGAGCTTTCACCTGCTTCGGAACTTTCCTGCTGACCGGGCTGTGAACTTTCCGCAGTCTGCGCCGCAGAAGCGGAGCTGTCAGCCGCAGAAGAGCTGTCGGAAGCCGAGGAGTCAGCGGGGGAGCTGCATGCGGTCATAGCAAGCAGCATTGAAGCCGCCGTAAAAATCGAAAGGAACTTTTTCATTGTAATTTCTCCTTGAAAACAAAAAAATACCGGACATAAAGCACGCTGTTTTAATTATACAGAAAATTCGCTGAGATGTCAAGAGTAATCGGTTACATTGCAAGAAAAAAGCCGAATATACTTGCCTAATTTAAATTCGTATGCTATAATAATACAGGGTAATTGTATGGAAAAGGGGGATACACCATGAAATGTCACAACTGCGGCAGGGAGATAGGCGACTTCACTGCATTCTGCACCTACTGCGGGGTCTCCACCGGAAACCAGCCGGCGGAATCCTCGCAGATCACAGACCCTGGCAAAACCGATGAACCAGCAGAGGCTCTCCCGGGGTACAGCAAACCGTTCGAGCAGACAGGAAGGGAAGCTCCGCCGCCGCTTTATAACGTGAACCGCCAGGAGAATCCGCAGATAGATCTGATACCGGAGCATAACCGCACTCAGACTACATTTGTCCCGGATTACGAGGACGAGTACATGAACGGAACAAGCTGGCCTGAAATAAGCCGCATGGGTCACATAATCGGAGTTAACGGGCGGTTCTGCACTATCAAATGGCTGAAGATCAACATGTATTTTCTGCTGTTTGCATGGGCTGCGATGGACGCAATACGCGCGGTGCTGTTTTTCAGCGGGCTTCGATATGGCGGAGCCGCGTCGTGGGTCTACGAGATATTCCCGCAGGTGTTCACGATGGATACGGTCATGGGGATATTCCTGACGATTTCTGCGGGAGCCAAGGTGTTCCTCTGGATAAGCATTTCGGAGCTCAGAAGGCGGTCGCTGTGGCTTTGCTTTGCGATACCGCTTGCCGAGTTTCTGGCTGAGGTAGTTTACATATCGCGCTGGTGCAGTGTTATGGGATCGGCGGAATGGGACGTTATTTTATATGTTGCGTTTCTTGCTGTGGTATCTGTGTTTAATTTTATATACTTCAGGTATCGCAGTACTGTTTTTACGAGATAAAGTTGGATTGTATCGACTATTTTGCGAATGACAAATTGTTGTTTAGAGGCGAAACGCTGCTTGTGAGAGAAAACTATAATTTAGCGGTGTAGTGTGCTTCCGAAACAGTCCACCGGACTGTTTCGGAGGATAGTCATGACTAGATTTTATATGTTGCTTGTGGGGGAAAACTCTTGTTTTCCCCCACACCCC
>OGCO01000238.1_pt1 | contig 92146 bp, 80 predicted proteins | sample 1570171 | NCBI WGS metagenome assembly OGCO01 (sample SAMEA4370583, study PRJEB24528) | human gut metagenome
GTGGCATACCGACCTCTGTCTTTTCAAACATTCCTCTGCTGATAACTCCAGCATTGAGATATTTGTGTATGAGCGATATTACCCGTCCATCCTTGATGGTTCGTGATAGTACTTCGATTAGTTTACTTTGACATACTGTGTCAAAGAACTTCTCTAAATCCATATCTACCACGTATACATATCCATCATTAACATTTGTCTGGCATTGTTTCAGTGCATCGTGTGCACCTCTGTTTGGACGAAATCCAAAGCTGTTCTCTGAAAACTGTTTCTCATAGATTGGAGACAGCACCTGTGTAATCGCCTGTTGAAACACTCGGTCAACTACTGTCGGTACTCCCAGTTTTCTGAACTCGCCTTTTGTTTCTTTGGGTATTTCTACCCTGCGGACTGGATTGGGTTTGTATTTTCCATCCTTAATCTTCTGGATTAGTTGCTTTTGGTTACTTTTCAGAAAGCCCAGAAGTTCATCTACGCTCATTCCGTCAACTCCGCCTGCACCTTTATTAGATTTTACTTTCTTGTAAGCCTTGTTAAGGTTATCTTTGTGTAAAATCTGCTCCATTAGATTGTCCGTTTGAAAATCTGCGATGATGTCGTTGTTTTCAGTAATCCTCTGATGGGCGGACACTTCTGCATACTCTTTCTGTTCCGCAGATACCATTTGCAGATAGTCCTCAATATGAAGTTGTCTGTCCTCTAATCCATCTTTGGTTACATTCATTTACTCACATCTCCTAAAGTTCAGTCCTTCCCACTATGTTTGCAACCATAATGGTACTATGACCTCTGCTGACTTCTCGCCATTCGTTGTTACTACAGACTTCTTACTCTGTTTCCATCTGCTGACGAGACCTCCCTAGGTACCACACGTTTCTTTCTCTCCATCTATCTGCCACATCTACCACAGTTATTTCCGAGTAGTTATTGGACTTCAGTTTGAACCGCAACCTTATCCTTAACTGTAGCCTTATGTGATTTCTGTTCGTCAGACCAGAGATTTGCCTCCACCTTCCTTCAGATTCCACCTCACAGTGGACACCCTACTACAATGTAATTGTTGGATAGATTGAATATTTATCATTCAGATCTCCAACCTCATTATTAAGCTAAAATAAGAGGGTAAATGGTTTATCGGGGACACCCTTGGGCTATAACGCCCGTCACGCAAGACTGATAACCATCCTCTCATTGCAGCGTTCGTTTTTAGCAGGTTGGGCTTTCATGCTCGTGTCACTCAGTAGATTGAATCGTAATGAGTTCTGAATGGTCACCATTTACAAACACAAACATAAAGGAGATTGTTTTATGAATGCAGTAGGAATTGATGTTTCAAAGGGAAAAAGCACAGTTGCCATCATGCGTCCTTACGGCGAAATCGTTGCCTCACCTTTTGAAATCAACCACACAGAAGATGATTTTAAAAAGCTTGTTTCACAAATTCAAAAGCTTCAAGGAGAGTCCCGAATTATTATGGAGTATACAGGTCGATATTACGAACCTTTGGCCAATTATCTTTATAACGCAGGGCTTCATGTGTCCGTTGTAAATGCTATACTTATCCTCGATTATAGTAATTCCAGTATTCGTAGAGTTAAGACTGACAAGAAAGATTCTATTAAAATTGCTAACTACGGTCTAGATCGATGGCTTGATTTACCAGACTATATGCCCGAAGATGAACTCCGACAGGCTCTTAAAGTCTATAATCGCCAATGTTCTCAATACGCTAAACTAAAAGTGGTTTTAGTTAATAATCTCATAGCTTTATCTGATCAAACCTTTCCAGGAATAGACAGCTTATTCGGTAAAACACCTCGTCAAGACGGTCATCAAAAATGGGTTGATTTTATCAAAAGCTACTGGCACAAAGATTGCATTATTAAAAAATCATTTAAATCATTTGATAATTCCTATAAAAAATGGTGCTCAAAAAATGGATATCACTACCAATCCAATAAAACAATTGATATCTATCAACTAGCTTATGAGGCAGTTGCCAGTATGCCCTATAATGCAAACACTGAACTTATTATTACTGAGACTGCAAATGAACTCATTTCGTTAGTTGACACATTAGAAAGACTTAGGATAGAGATGAATCGTATAGCATCACAACTCCCAGAATATCCCGTTGTATTATCACTTCATGGTGTTGGCACAACATTGGGGCCTCAACTCATTGCTGAAATTGGAGATGTTCGTCGTTTTCATAACCGTAAAGCTCTAATTGCATATGCTGGGATTGATTCATCTCCTTATCAATCTGGCACCATTGACATCAAAAGCCGTGGCATCTCCAAACGAGGATCTGCTACATTACGAAAAACACTGTTTACTGTAATGGATTGTATTCTTCGACATAAGCACACTGATGAACCCGTGTATCAGTTTCTTGATAAAAAGCGGGCAGAAGGAAAACACTATTATGTCTACATGATTGCTGGTTGCAATAAATTTTTGCGTATCTACTATGCAAAAGTTAGTGAATATCTGAATTCACTTGAAAAATAACTCTATTTATAAATCTTTTTTAGACTGGCTTATTCAGGCAGTCTATTTTTCATACCCAAAAATACTTTAAATAATTTTTGACTTTCCACTTGACAAATCTTAGCAGGTCTTGGTTTTGGCTATATCCTTCCCACTACTAGGGTAGATTAGGGACTTTCACCCATTAGAAACGTGCGCCGCTAGGCGCACGGAATAAAAAATCCCGGAGTTGCCGCTCCGGGGTTTTTGTTTTGTCGCATCTACATGGACACATTGTTTCTTTTTTGCCTACTGGCATTATAGCATATGCATTTTTCTTTTTCAATATGCATTTGCCTGCTTTCACTTATCCTTCCAGCCCTGCAAACGCAGCCGTAAAATCTTCGATCAGATCTTCCACATCCTCGATACCTACGCTGACGCGGATAGTATCGTCAAATACACCTGCAGCTTCTTTCTGCTCAGTCGTATTATGGACATAGATCGTAGACGCCGGATGGATGACCAGTGTTCTGGTATCTCCGATATTTGTTGCATTACAAGTATATTTTAATGCATTTAATACCTTGTATGCGCGTTCTTTAGATCCAGCGCGCAAGGTCAGGATGCCGCCGCCCATGCCGTGAAACTGCTGCATCGCCAGGTCATGATACGGATGATCCGGCAGCGTCGGATAATTGACGGATACTCCGTCTAATTTTGATAATGCCTCTGCCAGCTGTTTCGCATTCTGACAGATCCGTTCCATACGAAGTCCAAGCGTCTCCACACCTACGATATTCATAAATGCATTCATCGGTGCAAGGCATCCTCCCATATTTCTCCAGATACCGCCCCGAAGCTTTGCAAGATATGCGAATTTTCCATACATTTTATATTCTGCCAGTCCCGGATAACGCTCCGGATCCCAAGCAAAATTTCCACTGTCGATAATGATTCCACTGATAGAATTGCCACCGCCATTGATATATTTGGAAGTAGAGTGAATGACGATATCTGCGCCATATGTAAACGGCTGGATCAGATACGGTGTCGCAGTCGTCGCATCCACGATCAGCGGAATTCCTTTTTCATGAAGAAAATCTGCCACTCTTTGCACATCCATCACATCCAGTCCAGGATTGCCGATCAGTTCTCCAAAGACCGCCTTCGTATTCTCTGTGATCAGCGGTTCGATATCTTCCACTGAAATATGTGGTGCAAATCTTGTCCGGATACCGAAGGATTCCATATCGCCGAACAGATCAATGGTTCCTCCAAACAGACCGGAACCGGCGATGACCTCATCTCCGTTCTGTAAAATATTCAGAAGACCCGCTGTGATCGCAGCCATTCCAGATGCACAGGCTACGGCTCCCAGTCCGCCTTCTAGCGCACAGATTTTTTTTTCAAAAGAATCAACAACCGGATTTGCAATTCGGGTGTATGCAAATCCGGGGGCTCTGTTGTTAAATACTTTTTCCAGTTTTTCCGCCGATTCATAGGCGAAAGCGCTTACCTGGCTGATGGGAGGCACGGTAGCACCGTATGGATTTTCTTCTGTTCCTGTTCCATGCAGTAACTTTGTATTAAACTTCATTTCCGTTCCTCATTTATTTCTTTATTATACCGACTATTACAACACCTACTCTGCTACGACAACATCTTCCTTTGTTACATCGGTTCTGTCGATGATCTCAAAACCGTTCAGCACCGGCGCATCCATATCCATCAGAGAGAGGATCAGATAACGGACGCTGGAATCATATGCCAGACGTTTGTCCTCCTCGGAAGGTCTGGACGGGCTTTCCGGATGAGAATGAAAGTTTCCGATCAGGCTCAGTCCGTTGGTTCTCATATCTTTAACTGCCTCAAATTGTTCTTTCGGATCCATGGAAAAATGTTCTCTGCTGGCATCGATATTGGTAAGATAATATACTTTTTCGATTCTTCTGTCTTTACCGTCTACAGTTCCGCCCAGAAGACCGCAGGCCTCATTCGGAAGACCGGCTTTTGCATAAGCAATGATTTCTTCGTAATCTTCTTTTTTAATATAAATCATGATGTTACATTCCTATATACTTTATATTATTCACTGCATAAGTTGCCGTTTTATCTGTTTTCAGCATTCATCTAAATATCTGCTGATAAGATATTGTTACATCCTTACCCAGTTCCTGCAATCTTAGATTCCTTCACATACCTTCTGCTCGTAATCGATCAGTTCTGTGATGGTCGGATGATCGCCGCAGACTGCGCAGGTCGGTACATGTTTCGGTAATTTTACCGTATGGAATTCCATAGTCAGCGCATCGTATGTCAGCAGTCTTCCTGTGAGCAGATCACCAACGCCAAGAAGGTATTTGATGGCTTCCATTGCCTGAAGACTTCCGATAACGCCGCCCATTGCGCCGATAACGCCGGCCTGTTTGCAGGTCGGAACTGCATCTGCCGGTGGCGGGCTCTGGAATACGCAGCGGTAGCATGGACCTTCGCCAGGTACATATGTCATCAGCTGACCTTTGAAACGGATGATCCCTGCATGGCAGAATGGTTTTTTCTCCATAACACAGGCATCATTGATCAGAAATTTTGCCGGAAAATTGTCTGTTCCATCGATTACGAAATCATACTCGCGGATGATCTCACGGATATTGTCTGCTTTGATAAATTTACGGTATGTATTTACTTTTACATCCGGGTTGATAGCTTCCATCGTCTCTTTTGCAGATTTTACTTTTGCTTTTCCGATATCTGCGGTAGTATGGATAACCTGTCTCTGTAAATTGGAAAGATCTACTTCATCTGCATCTGCGATACCGATGGTTCCCACACCGGCCGCTGCCAGATACAGTGCTGCAGGTGCGCCAAGACCGCCTGCGCCGATGATCAGTACTTTGCCGTTTAACAGTTTTTTCTGGCCTTTCGCGCCAACTTCTTTTAAAATAATATGTCTGGAATAACGCTCCAGCTGCTCATCTGTAAATGCCATTAGAATGCTCCTCCACCCATGAAATAAAGAAATTCAACACTGTCGCTGTCTTTTAATACGGTCTGCTCAAAGGTTCCGCTCTGAAGGAACTCATCATTTAAAGTTACGGTAACGTACTGCGGCGTCTCCACATTCTCAAGCTCGATGAGCTTTGCTACTGTAATGCCGTCTTCATACTCTTTTTTCTCTCCTGCTACCTGTAAAAACATTTTTCTATAATCTCCTTTTTTCTCTCTGTTTTCTTACTTTTATTTTTATATATTGATTCTGAGGCTTGTCCACATTTATCATGTTTTTTCAGCCATTTTTAAACATAAATTTTATATTTATCTCTTTTAGAATCAGTGTTTATTTTTGTAAGCCATACCGTTCATTTCAAATATAGTATTTTTAATATAAAATTTCTCTATAAATGCAACGGTCATCATGCATTCATCTAAAACCTTATCGGTTAGTCTTCCAATGCTTCCTTAATCTTGGCTTCCAGTTCTTCCTGACTTACGATTCCTTCCAGTCTTGCAATCTGCTGACCTTTTTTGAAAAACAGGATCGTCGGATATACAGTTACTTCATATCTGTTTTTCAGTTCCTCTGAAAACAGTGCATTAACCTTTACAATTTTAATCTCTTTCTCATACTCATCTTCCAGCTCGCCCAGCACCGGGGAAATCTGTTTGCATCCCAGGCATCCATCAGAATAAAATTCTACCAGAACCGGCTCTCTGACGCCCAGTACTTCTGACTGAAAAGATGCTTCATTCACTCTGATTGACATGTCTATTCCTCTACTTTCTTTACGAACAGGCTGTATGTGCCGTCCTCTCTTTTTTCCAGTTTCAGGACCTGCTGACCTTCTTCTTTCATACTTCTCGGTACATTCTGTGTCGGCTCGCCATCATTCATGATGATCTCCAGCACCTGTCCGATCTCCAGTTCATCGATTGCCGCTTTTGCCTTTACAAAGGTCATCGGGCATACCACATTTGTAATATCTACTGTTTCATCACTTGTTATCGCTGCCATCATAAGCCTCCCTGATTATCTTCTTAAATTTATCCAACCCTACGCGATCCAGCGTAAACTTAAATCTCTCTCCCGGGTTTGCATTGTCATCAAAGAACTGTATTGCTGCATCAGTCACACGGTACAGTTGTTCTTCAGAACGGATCAGCGGGAGAAGTTCATCGCCACGGTTGATGGTATTTCCAAACAGTCCGCCGAAAGATACGATATAGGCGCTCTCGCCTTCCCATGCATCAAACGGACACGCCTTTACACAGCGTCCGCAGTAATTGCATTTTTCTGTATCTACGGTAAGTTTGCCATCTGCGATCTGGATCGCTCCTGTGCGGCATGCTTTCTCGCATACGCCACACATAGTACATGCATCTGCATTGTATTTCACATCCAGCGCGCCTTTTACTCCGACATCATTTTCTTCTGCTTTCAGACAGTTGTTCTGACATCCGGTCACGCCGAATTTGAATTTGTGCGGAAGCTCTCTCGCATAATATCTGCGATCTAGCTCCTGCGCGATCTTGTAGGAATCAATGTTGCCGCTTGGACAGACCTGATTGCCCTGGCAGGCAGTCACGGTTCTGACACGGGGACCGCAGACACCTGGTTTACACCCGCCCTTTGCCAGCTCTTCCTTTACTTCCGGAATATCTTCATATTTGATAAATGGGATCTCGATACTCTGTCTCGATGTAAGATGTACATATCCTTTTCCGTATTTATCTGCAACTTCCTGGATCTTCGCAAGGTTTTCAGCAGTCAGCGTCCCGCCTACGACCTGTAATCTCAGGGAAAAATGTCCTTTTTGTTTCTGGCGCATGAATCCGCCCTTTTTCAGAGCTGAATAATCGATGGTTGCCATAATCTCTACCTCCGTTTTTCTGTCGGATTATCTGTAATCCGCTGCATCATGTATCAATCTGATTTTCCGAATAACGCCTTACCATATATGTCTCATAAGAAGCTATACGATCAATTACCCTTTCGGTATTATCTTTCATGCTATCACATAATACGATTCCCGTAACGTATTTTCTCTGTAATTTCAGTTCTAAATATAGTACATTTCCTGATTGTATTTTTTGCCTTCTACATAATCTTTTTCCAGATCAGCCAGCGTCAGACCGGTCAGCAGTTCATCCATCCGGCTGTTTGCTTCATCGATCAGCAATTTCTGTACACTGTCTGCAATCCCTTTGCATTTACAGTTGTCAGCGACTTCTTCTTCCTCCATCCGGTAATCCCCTTCCAGCGCTTCCAGAATATCTGCCACTGTAATATCTTCCGGTGCATGGTTCAGCAGGTAACCACCCTGAGGTCCTTTTATGCTCTTCACGATGCCAGCCCGCCGGAGTCCTGCAAACACATGCTCCAAATACTGTGGAGAAATACTGTTGCGCTCCGCGATGCTGTTTAACGATACCTGGTCAGATTTGGAATTAACAGACAGATCTATCAGTGCCCGAAGGCCATATCTGCTCTTTTTTGAAAGTTTCATAATCTACCTCGTTCATACTTATCCTATCAACTTTGTATGTTTATAGATGGTATTATATTCGTTTATTACATATTTGTCAACTAGGTTTTGTATGTTTATTAAAAATCTCTACAAAAGCCCGGCCCCGGAAATCTCATACTCCTTACAACTATTTGTTTCAGGTTAGTATCAGTTTTCCCGGAGCCGGGCTTTCTTATTTAAAGATACGATTACATACGAATGTTTATTTTTGATAAAACAAATTTTCCGGCAGTTTTCTTCATCTTAGGGTTAAAAGATATAGTTTGGAATAACTATCCGGAAATCAGTTCCGCTCTTTTAGAGAACGATTGGTTCATATCTCTATTATAAAGGTTTGTTTGGATAAAATGTAAGTATGTTTTTGGTAGTTATTATTTTTTCCGGTACTTTTGCGCACAGTTTTAATCAAAATGTGCAATACAAATGCCGATGACAGTTTCTAAGACACGTGAGATGTTGGTGGATGTGGCCAGACAATTGTTTGCCCGCATGGGGGTGGATAATACGACAATGAACGATATTGCACAGGCATCCAAAAAGGGAAGGCGGACGCTTTACACATACTTTAAAAGTAAAAACGAGATTTATCTGGCAGTAGTCGAGTCCGAGTTGGACCAACTGTACAAGATGCTGCAGGATGTAGCAGCGAAAGACTTGCCGGCGGACGAAAAGTTGATGACATTTCTTTATGCAAGATTGGATGCAATCAAGGCGCTGGTGTTCCGTAACGGGACATTGAAAGCTAATTTTTTTCGTGACATTTGGCGGGTGGAGAAGATCAGGAAAAACTTCGATATCCGTGAGACGGAATTGATACAGGGAATTCTGGAAGCTGGAGTGAAGGAAGGAATTTTCGCGATGCCCGATACCGAGATTACGGCGGTCGTTCTTCATCATGCCCTGAAGGGGTTGGAAGTTCCGTATATACGTGGAATCATGGGGGATAATATCAGCCAGCGGATTAAACGGAGAGATAATGTAATGAATTTGATATTCAATGGTATAAAGATAAAGTAACACAATACTGAGGAATGTTTATTAATGCAACAGGGTTTTATGTACCTGAAGAACGGGTAGATAACCAACATTTTTTAGAGTTAAACGGGCTAACCAGCGAGTGGATTGAACAGCGCACCGGGATTCGTTCCCGGTCTAAGGCAAAAGCCGAGGAAAATATTAATACGATGAGTATGGAGGCTGTTCGTAACGCCCTGCCTAAATTGCCGTATGATATTACGGATGTAGATTTGATTGTTTCCGCCTCTTATTCTCCGTACGATACGGTAGCGACTGCGGCTCATCTTGCCCAGCATGAATTCCATATTGAAAATGCGAAAGCGCTCTATCTTTCTTCCGCCTGCTCCTCATTCCTGAATGCGTTGGAAGTTGTGGAAGGGTATTTTGCTATGGGAAAAGCGACAAAAGCGTTGATCCTTTCCGCCGACAAGAATTCGGCCTACTATAATGAGACGGATCCGAAAGCCGGCCACCTTTGGGGCGATGCGGCTGCGGCCTTCTTCATCTCGAAGGAACGCGTTTCGGAAAAGGATTCCGAGATCGTGGAAGTATACACACAAGGACTTGGTTATCTGGGCAAGGCTCCGGATGCGGTTCATCTTCGTCCGTGCGACGGGGGAATCATGATGCCGGAGGGACGCGACGTCTTTATCCAAGCTTGTACCTATATGCCGAAGAATGTACTCTATCTCTTGGAAAAGAATGGCTATACGTTGGACAACCTGACATATTTCATCGGCCATCAAGCCAATATGCGTATCATGTCCAATATTGCCAAACAGCTCAATCTGCCGGAAGAGAAATTCCTGCATAATATTGAAGAATTGGGAAATACCGGTTCGGTAAGCTCAGCATTGGTATATGCCCAGAATGATCATAGTTTCAAGAAAGGCGACCTGGTTGCCATTACCGTGTTCGGCGGTGGCTATTCTACGGGGGCTTGCTTGATTAAGTGTTGAATTTAAAACGGAATTAATATGAAATTATTAGAAGGTAAAGTGGCAATCGTTACGGGGGCCGCACGTGGTATTGGTAAGGCGATCGCATTGAAATTCGCCGCAGAGGGTGCAAATATCGCATTCACGGATTTGGTGATCGATGAAAACGGTCTGGCCACCCAGAAGGAAATCGAAGCATTGGGTGTTAAAGCAAAAGGCTATGCTTCCAATGCGGCCAATTTCGAAGAAACACACAATGTCGTTGCTGAAATCGTAAAAGATTTCGGTCGTGTGGATATCCTCGTAAACAATGCTGGTATCACGAAAGACGGTCTGATGATGCGTATGAGTGAAGGTCAGTGGGATGCCGTCATCGGTGTCAACCTGAAATCGGCTTTCAACTTTATCCACGCTTGTACTCCGGTGATGATGAAACAGCGTTCGGGCAGTATCATCAATATGGCTTCTGTGGTTGGTGTACATGGTAATGCAGGTCAGAGTAACTATTCGGCATCCAAAGCCGGTATGATCGGCCTGGCTAAGTCTATCGCGCAGGAACTGGGTTCACGCGGTATCCGTGCCAATGCAATCGCCCCGGGCTTCATTATTACTGATATGACAGCCGGTCTGCCGGAAGAAGTCAAGGCCGAATGGGCAAAGAAGATTCCTTTGCGCCGTGGCGGTACGCCTGAAGATGTGGCCAACATCGCTACATTCCTGGCTTCCGATATGTCTTCTTATGTATCAGGACAGGTGATCCAGGTTGATGGCGGTATGAATATGTAAAGAGATTTATGATTTATAATTTATGATTTATGTAGGTGACGTTTGTTTTGCAAAATCATAAATCCATAAATCATAAATCATAAATTTGAAATCATGGAGGTTATTTACGAAGACAATCATATCATTGCGGTAAATAAGACTTGCCGCGAGATTGTACAAGGAGATAAAACCGGTGATACTCCTCTTTCGGACATGCTGAAGGCATGGCTGAAAGAGAAGTATTGTAAACCCGGAAATGTCTTTGTCGGCGTTACGCATCGTCTGGACCGTCCGGTCAGTGGCGTCGTGTTATTTGCCAAGACGAGCAAGGCGCTCGCCCGTCTGAACGAGATGTTCCGGGTCGGCGAAGTAAAGAAGACCTATTGGGCGATCGTGAAGAACTGTCCGCCGGCAGAAGAGGGAGAGCTGGTGAACTGGCTGGTTCGCAACGAGAAGCAAAATAAGAGCTATGCTTATGACACGGAACGGACGAATGCCAAGAAAGCAGTCCTGCATTATAAAGTGATTGCCCGCTCGGACAACTATTATCTGTTGGCTATAGACCTGAAGACAGGCCGTCATCACCAAATCCGTTGCCAGCTTGCCAAGATGGGATGCCCTATCAAAGGCGACTTGAAATACGGTTTTCCCCGTTCTAATCCGGACGGCGGCATCAGCCTGCATTCCCGCAGTGCCGAATTCATCCATCCCGTATCGAAACAGCCGGTCAGCATTGTCGCTCCTGTGCCTGCTGATTCTCTTTGGAAAGCGATGGAGCAGATGAAGAGGTGAAAGTTGTTCTGACTTTCAGCCGATTTATTAACCGGATGCGAAGCCTCTCTTTCATCTTTCACCTTTTAGCTGTTTTAGCTGTTCTTTTGATTTGCTTCGTGTCACGATATAAACCCCTAAGAATACTAATGCGATCGCGATACTTTTCATCAGTCCGAACGTGTCCAGGCCGACTATGACCGTGATGATGGATGCGATGATCGGTTGGACATAATTGTACATGGTCGCAACCGTTGGGCGTAAAATCCGTTGGCCGATCGGGACGAGAAGGTAGGCGAAGAACGTTCCTCCCAATACGACAACCGCGATGTTTAGGTAGATATCCAGGGGCAGGGTGGCGAAGTCGATGCTTGCGACACTGTTGTAGGAGAAAGGGATCGTACAGATTGCCGAGTAGGTGAACATCCATTTCATCAGCGTCACGGGCGAGTACCGTCCGATCAATCCTTTGTAGACAACTACATAAATAGAAAAACTGCATTGTGCGATCAGGCAGAGGATATCTCCCCACACGTTATTGCTGCCGTTTCCTGTTACCGCCGCTTGCTGTCCGCTCAGAATAAGCGTCAGGGCACCTGCTGCCCCGACAAAGATACCGAGGATCTTCGTTCCCGTAATCGGTTCCTTCAGGTAAAAAGCAGCGATGATCATGGTGATGATGGGGGTGGAGGTGGCAACGATCGTTGCGTCTATGGGTGAAGTCTGCGACACGCCAAAGATATAAGTACCTTGGTTGAATACGATTCCGAAGAGGGCTGCGAAAAACAGGTGTTTCAGGTCTTCATGAGGGACGTGTTCCTTGCGGGTAAAGATCGATGCGATCCAGAATACTATTGCCGCACCCAACATCCGGAAAGTTGTTAGTGAGATTGCATTTATTAATCCGCTGGATAAGACAATCTTGGAAGAGGGAGACATGCATCCCCACAATACGTTTGCCATCAGCATGGCCAAATGTCCTTTGTAAGCTTCTGATTTCATGATAACCTGTTTGTTTTGGGGGTACAAAAGTAGAAAATCTGCCAAATCTGCCAAAAAAGGTCCGCCAGATTTTGTGTTTTGTTCGGTTTGTAGGCGACAGGATTTATGCAGACAGGCATCCGTTTTGAGATGGATGCCTATGCAATTCGATCTCTTTCCTGGGAATATAGGATAGTTTCGCATAATAGTTTTATCTTTGTATGTAGTAGAAACAATAATGGTAAGATTCTTATGAAACCGACTCGTATTATCGAAATTTGTGCAAACTCCGCACAAAGCTGTGTGGAAGCAGAAGCCGGAGGTGCAAAACGTGTGGAACTTTGTGCCGGCATCCCGGAAGGGGGAACGACACCCAGCTACGGGGAGATCCGGACGGCGCAGGCACTCACTTCGTCTATCGATATAAATGTGATTATCCGTCCGCGTGGAGGCGACTTCCTCTATACGCCGGCAGAGATTCAGTCGATGTTGCTGGATATCGAACTGTGCAAGCAGTTGAAGGTGCACGGCGTAGTCTTTGGTTGCTTGACGAAAGACGGGGATATCGATGTCCCTTTGATGCGCCGGTTGATCGAGACGGCCAAACCGTTGTCTGTCACCTGTCATCGCGCCTTTGATGTTTGCCGCGATCCCTTTGCCGCATTGGAGCAGTTGATTGAGTTGGGCTGCGACCGTATCCTGACTTCCGGCCAGCAGTCCGATGCCGTGAAAGGGATTCCTCTCATTGCCGAACTGGTGAAACGTGCGGCAGGCCGCATCATCATCATGCCGGGGTGCGGAGTTCGGGAGAATAACATCGCCCGCATCGAAGCGGAAACCGGGGCGAAGGAGTTTCATACATCCGCTCGAAGCATCGTCTACAGCAAGATGGAATATCGGAACGAGAATGTCCCGATGGGCAGCAGCATCGTTTCCTCCGAGTTCGAGACGGTCGAAACGGACCGCAAGAAGGTGGCTTCTTACCTGTAAAAGAACCAATTTATGGCAAGGCTGCGAAAGCAACTTTGTTTTTGAAACGAGTAAACAATAAAAAAAGAAAGAACAATGGAAGAACCTAAAAGACTTTACCGTTCGAATAACGGGATGATAGCAGGTGTTTGTGCGGGTATTGCCGATTATTTCGGCTGGGATCCTACATTAGTGCGTATCGGATATATATTATTGAGTATCTTTACGGTATTTTCCGGGGTGATCGCTTATCTGATCCTTTGGATGGTTATACCTAAACAACCTATAAATAAAGGATGAACTTTGAATTATCTTCCCCATTCAGTCCGACAGGAGATCAGCCGGAAGCGATTGCGGCCCTGTCCGACGGTATAAAGAGTGGTGTGCCTTTCCAGACCTTGTTGGGAGTGACAGGGTCCGGAAAGACTTTCACTATCGCCAATGTGATCAAGGAAGTGCGGAAGCCGACTTTGATCCTGAGTCATAATAAAACCCTCGCAGCCCAGTTATACAGCGAGTTTAAGGCATTTTTTCCGAACAATGCCGTCGAGTATTTCGTCTCTTATTATGACTATTACCAGCCGGAGGCTTACCTGCCGACGACGGACACCTACATAGAAAAGGATTTGCAGATCAACGACGAGATCGATAAATTACGTCTGCGTGCAACCGCTTCACTGTTGTCGGGGCGGAAGGATGTTATTGTCGTTTCGTCTGTCTCCTGCCTGTATGGTATGGCGGACCCGACAGCCTTTGCTGAGAAAGTGGTGCATCTGGAGAAGGGGATGCGGATAGACAGGGATAAACTGCTGCGCCGTTTCGTGGATGCCCTTTATGTCAATAATAAGATAGAGTTCAACAGGGGCTGCTTTCGTGTAAACGGGGATACGGTCGATATCTTTCCGGCTATCGAAACTTTTGATGGGGCAGCCTACCGTATTGAGTTCTGGGACGATGAGGTGGATCGCATTTCTTCGTTCGACCCGCAGACCGGGCAGGAGATAGACGAGCAGGATGAACTGAACATTTATCCGACCAACCTTTTCGTGACCACCCAGGAACGTATCAATACCGCTATCGGGCAGATCGATGTCGATCTGGGGACGCAGGTGAATTTCTTGCGGGAAATCGGCAAGCCTTACGAGGCGAAACGTTTGTACGAGCGTGTCACGTTTGATCTGGAAATGATACGCGAGCTGGGGCATTGCTCCGGTATCGAGAACTATTCCCGCTATTTTGACGGTCGCCAGGCGGGTGAACGGCCTTTCTGTTTGCTCGATTATTTCCCGAAAGACTTTCTGTTGGTGGTTGACGAGAGCCACGTGACGATCCCGCAGATACGGGCGATGTACGGAGGCGATTATTCCCGTAAGAAGAATCTGGTGGATTATGGTTTCCGTCTGCCGGCAGCGATGGATAACCGTCCGTTGACGTTTGATGAGTTCGAGTCGCTGACTCCGTTGGCGATTTACGTGAGTGCGACACCGGCCGACTATGAACTGGAAAAGAGCGAAGGGATCGTGGTGGACCAAGTGATCCGTCCGACAGGCTTGCTCGATCCGGTTATCGAGGTGCGTCCGACGTTGAACCAGATCGACGATCTGATGGAGGAGATCACACAACGTGCTGCTGTGGACGAACGTGTTTTGGTGACGACATTGACGAAGCGTATGGCGGAGGAACTGACTGCTTATCTGACGCGCATGGGAATCCGCTGCAACTATATCCATAGCGATGTCGATACGTTGGAACGCATTCAGATCATGGATGATTTGCGGAAAGGGTTGTTCGACGTGCTGATTGGCGTCAACTTACTGCGTGAAGGACTTGATTTGCCGGAAGTCTCTTTGGTCGCTATCTTGGATGCTGATAAGGAAGGTTTCCTGCGCTCGCACCGTTCGCTGACGCAGACGGCTGGACGTGCTGCCCGAAATGTGAATGGGAAGGTGATATTCTATGCTGACAAGATAACGGACAGTATGCGCCTGACAATGGACGAAACAGCCCGTAGGCGTGAAAAACAGCTCGCTTATAATGAGAAACATGGCATTACGCCTAAGCAGGTTATCAAAAACAGCGTTTCCCTGGTTGCGGAGAAACAACAACCGGTTACAGGCGAACCGTATGCTTATGTGGAACCGGAACCCAGCTTGGTTGCAGACCCGGTAGTTCAGTATATGAACCGCAAACAGCTTGAGAAAGCAATCGAACGGACGAAGAAGCAGATGATGGAGGCGGCCAAGAAGCTGGACTTTATCGAAGCAGCTCAGTTTCGTGATGAACTGGTGAAGCTGGAAGACCTGTTAGTGACAAAAAAGGATTGAAATTGGATCAAGAGATGAAACGGACGCTATTTTGTTTGTTCTTTTTTGCTTTTCTTTCCCTACCTGGGAAAGCTCAGAGGGATAAGGCTATTTACGAACGCTATTGTACGGCAGTGAAGGAGAAAGCGGCTTTGCCGACAGGTGACCTGATGGTAGAAACCGCCCGTTTTTTCTTGGGAACTCCTTATGTAGCAGGGACGTTGGAGGAAGAGCCTGAAACATTGGTGATAAACCTGCATGGCTTGGATTGCATGACTTTGGTAGAGAATACGGCTGCTTTGGCCTGGTCTGTCAAGCATCGTCTCGCATATGATGGGTATGTTTCTGTCTTGAAAGATATGCGTTACCGGAATTCCGGCTGTGCGACACTCGATTATACGGATCGTCTCCATTATACGGCTGACTGGATATATGAAAACGAAAAGAGAGGGTATCTGAAGGATGTTACGAAAGAGGTCGGTGGGCAGTCGCTTAAGCTTGACCTGTCCTTTATGTCTACACATCCAGATAGTTACAAGCAGTTGAAAGGAAATCCGGGACGTATCGCAGTAATGACGGCTAAGGAAAAAGAAATTAGTGCCCGCCCGCATTATTATATTCCGCAGGATGAAATCAATGAGCATGCCGGCCAAATCAGGAATGGCGATATCGTCTGTTTTGTCACGACTGTGAAAGGGCTGGATATCTCGCACGTCGGCATTGTCTGCCGGGAAAGGGACATGCTTACTTTTATCCATGCCTCGACCGTCCAGAAGCGGGTGATCGTGAACGAAGAACCTTTGCAGGAATACGTACAGGGTATCAAACGCAATTGTGGTATTATGATTGTCCGTCCACAGTTCTGAACTTACTGGAAGAGTTCGAACGCGAACTTGAATCCGATCCCGTCATATTTCAATTTATCGAACCCGATGAAGGCGGCGACGTTGAAGATATGGTTACCGAAACCGTATCCGATTTCAGTGTAGCTGGGTTTGACAGGCATCCATAGCTGACTGAGGTAAAAACGTTCGGAGATGATGTGCTTGGTTGCTTCTGGTTTGAATAGCTGAAAGAGCATGAATGGACTTTCGTACATGGCATGTGCTTGGACATATTTGTCGGATGCGTTGAACCATACGCTTCCTAGCTGGTGGAAGACACCTCCGAAATCGTCTCCTCCCCATGATTCGGGGAAGTTGTGCCGTGTGAAATACCGGTAGTCGGCAAAGTAGGTTGACTTCTGAGCAGTATAAAGCCCTCCGCTGATATGGTAGTTGAACCGGCGTGACAGGCCCAGGTAAATGCTTTGGTGGATATCGGCCTCTACACGTCCGTAATTACCGCTGCTTTTCCATACGCCTGGTATGGCCCGCCCGAACTCGATGGATATGGTCGGGTAGTAGGAGTAGAGGTACTCTTTACGGTAACCGTCCATCCAGTAGTATTGTCTGGAAGTATAGGAAAAGCCGATCGTGGGGATGAAATCGTGATAGTTTTCGTTGATGATCTCCGTGACACCGTCTCCCGGATCTATCGCGCTTTTCCGGGTTGGTATGCGGCGGTGGTAAGAGATGCCGGTGGTCATTTGGAAACCGTTGAACAACTCGATCTGATTCTTGAGCTCTATGTAATAGTGCTTGAAGTATTCCAAATCCAGGTTTTCGAAGTTGAAAGTGGAGTCTTTCAGCTGTTCGTTAATTTCGTTCATGATCTTGGAAGAATATCCTTGGTTGGTGTTTCCGAGACTGAGGCTCAGGGCTCCTTGTTTCTCAGGAAGATATTCCCAATCTCCCTCGAACTTGAAGAACAACTCTTTTCGTTTGAATACAAAACCGACCTCAGGCCGGAAACGCAGTTGGCGGTCTTTCTTGAAGGTTTTGCTGAAGCGGAGCTGTTGCCTGTAAGTAATACCGTTTCGTCCGGAATAGCCCAACTGGAAGGGATTCAGGATGCCGGAGTATTTCAGACGGGTCGTTTTATAATCCAGATTGATGGTGTTGGTCAGGCGTTCTGTTATTTTCAGGTATTTCCGAATGTTGCTTGTGTCGTTGGCTTGGGTTGTTCTGATGCTTGTTTTTTCGTATTTTGTTTCTTCTTCCTGGGTCAGTGGGATGTCTCTTTTGTTTTTCCAGTAGCTGCTGTCGCTGATGATCGGGATCGTATCAGATGATAACTGGTAATATCCGGTCAAGTCGAGGGAGTGGTGTTTTTTGTCTTCATAGTCTTCTTCAACCCATTCAACGGCTTCGTATTTGAATGAAGTATGATAGTAGCTGGCGATGGCATTTCCCAGCACATGATACCGGAGAAATAGGTCTGCCTTTTGTGGCAGGATGAAATGGCGGTAATCCCGTCCGAATGTCATGACCAGGTTGAATTCGGCAAAGGAGAAACGCCCGTTTAAGTCGATCTTGTCAATGTGCCAGTCTTTGTCGGTGATGTACAGATCTCCGCAAATGAGTTTTTGGCTCCATAGCTTTGGCATGAAGCGTATCTGGTAGATTTTCAGATTGCCGGTCGTTTCGATGCTTTCCAGGTTGAAGTTGTAGTATTTGAATGCTTCATGAGCTACTGGCATGATGATCCCTTCGTTGTAGATGGTTGGTGAATAGACGTTCAGGTTCAGAAATGTCAAGACTTCCTGCTGTTTTGCGCCGTTGGGGATGCTGTTTCCGTTTATCGCTTCGAAGCTGTGCAGGTAGTTGTTCGGGGCGTTGAACTTGGAGTGGCTGACCATCTCGAAGATCATATCCTTGTTCTTCCTGTCTACCGGAAAAAGATGATGGGCGAAACGCATTAGGATGTTTTGTTTGAGTATTTCCGTCTTGCCTTTGATATAGATTTCGGCCTCGTACCGGGAGACGACTGTTTTGTATTTGTCGGCCTGCTCGATAACCTTCCTCATAATAGAGTCCCCTTGCTGGGATGATACCGTTTTGGGGGATCGACCCAGCAATAAAAAGTTTCCATAACTACCATCAGGGTCAGCTAAGGCATTTACTGCGGTAAAAAGCAGAATGATAATATAAAAATACTTTTTCAACAAATTATCGTCTCTTTCTTTACAAACGTAACGAATAAAATCGAATTTTTATTCATTTATCGTATTAAACTTATTCTGCTTTTAAAAGAAAAGTATTACATTTGTGCTTCATAAGTATGTTATATAGCAGTCGTGGTTAAACAACAAAAAGAAGAGGTCGATCTATCGGCCAGTTTGGCAGAAGTGTGGAGAGTTCTGACCGAAAAGGAGCGGGATGTTCTCCGTAATAATTCGACGATCCAGCATTTCAAACGTAATGAGTTGATATATTGCGAGGGCGACGAACCGAGAGACATGATGTGCTTATTAAAAGGCAAGGTTAAAATCTTTAAAGAAGGTGTTGGCGGACGAAGCCAGATCATTCGAATGATTAAACCGGTGCAGTACTTTGGCTACCGGGCAAACTTTGCTCAGGAAAATTACCTGACGAATGCATCCGCTTTTGAAGCTTCGACGGTATGTCTGATTCCGATGACTATCGTTACGGATCTTTTAATGGGGAATGCGAACCTTGCCATGTTTTTTATCCGCCAGCTTTCTCTCGATTTAGGAATTGCTGACGAACGTACAGTCAACCTTACTCAGAAACATATCCGGGGTCGTTTGGCGGAATCTTTGTTATTCCTGAAAGACAGTTATGGCTTGGAGGAAGATGGGGCGACATTGAGTATCTATCTTTCTCGAGAAGATTTGGCTAATCTTTCGAATATGACGACATCTAATGCAATCCGTACATTGTCTACATTTGTAGCTGAGCGTATTATTGCAATCGACGGTCGGAAGATCAAGTTGATAGACGAGGACAAGCTCAAAAAAATAAGTAAGATGGGATAGCAGAATAAATTGAGAATTGAAAATGGATAATTGAAAAGTGGAAAAGCCCGTTAAGGTTCCTGTTTTTCAATTATCCATTTTTTGTATTACAATTTTCAATTCTCGACTTTCCAATTTCAATTTCCAACCGCTTCCCGTATTCGAACCAACTTTATCAGTAGTCCTTCCAGTAAGTCGAGTTGCAGCATGTTCGCTCCGTCTGATTTGGCTTTAGAAGGTTCCGGATGGGTTTCGATGAATAATCCGTCAGCTCCGACGGCAATGGCAGCTTTGGCTATCGTTTCGATCAGGGTAGGGAGTCCTCCTGTCACACCTGAAGTTTGGTTGGGTTGTTGCAAGGAGTGGGTTACGTCCATGATAACAGGATAGCCGAACTGCTGCATTTGAGGAATACCCCGATAATCGACAACCAGGTCCGTATATCCGAATGTAGTGCCTCTTTCCGTAATCATGACGTTGTCATTTCCGGCATCGGCTACTTTTTGTACGGCAAATTGCATGGCTCCCGGCGAGAGGAACTGTCCTTTTTTGATATTGACAATTTTCCTTGTCTTGGCAGCAGCTACCAGCAGGTCCGTCTGCCGGCAGAGGAAAGCAGGGATTTGCAGGATATCTACATACTCGGCAGCCATTGCTGCTTCAGCTGTTTCGTGAATATCGGTTACAGTCGGAATACCGAACGTGTCGCCTACCCTGCGGAGTATTTTCAGTGCTTTCTCATCGCCAATGCCTGTGAAAGAATCCAGCCGAGAACGGTTGGCTTTCCGGTATGATCCTTTGAATATATATGGGATATTCAGCTTATTCGTGATACCGACTACTTTCTCTGCAATACGCAATGCCATATCTTCTCCTTCGATTACGCAGGGACCTGCCATCAGAAAGAAATTATCTTTATTCTTTAAATCATTAACTGTTATCATAATATGATTGTTTTGTTTCAAAATTGGGTAGATTTGAATTGTAAATGCTGATTTGTCAGTCTAAATATTCTTATAATTTCAATAACTCCAATGTCTTCTCTATCTTTTCTTCTGTCGGCAATGTAGCATCTATCCAATGGATGGTGCTTCCCCGGCGCTCCATGCCTCTGAACCAGGTCATTTGCCGTTTGGCAAACTGGTGTATGGCGATCTCCAGTTGGGAAACCATATCTTCATAAGACAGTTTGCCTATTATATATAAAGTAAGATATTTATATTCCAGTCCGTAGTAGATCAGATCTTCCGGCTTAACTCCCGAGTCGATGATCTTCCGCACCTCGTTGACCATCCCTTCGTCCAAGCGGACACGCAAGCGGCGGGAGATCTTTTCGCGTCGTAGTTCCCGGTCTATGTCGATACCGATGATCAGGCTGTTGATCGGATCATATTCATTGACATCCGGAGCTTCGTTCTTATAATACTCTTCGATTTCAATGGCCCGGATGGCCCGTTGGGCGGTATCCACATCTGTCTTATTATGGAGGACCTTGTAGCCGGCAAGTATCTGCTCTAATTCCGGGAGCGATTTATCTTTCAACGACTCGCGCAGCCCAGGGTTCTGGGGAACATCCAAGAGTCTATATCCTTTCAGTACGGCTTCAATGTACATACCTGTACCACCGCATAGAATCGGCAGTTTCCCTTTTTTCCGGATTGTTTCATAAGCTCGGAAGAAATCATGCTGGTATTCGAATACGTTATATTTATATCCCGGATCGCAGATGTCGATCAGGTGGTAAGGAATCGTTTTTCCATTTACTGTATAGTCGGCCAGGTCCTTTCCAGTCCCGATATCCATTGAACGGTAAATCTGTCTGGAATCGGCGCTGATGATTTCCGTGTTCAATTGGGCAGCGAGTGCAGCGGCAAATGTTGTTTTACCGGATGCTGTCGGCCCTAAAACAGTGATAAGTTGATAGGTATCCATAGTGATACAAAGATACGAAAAAAAGCCGCAACCCGAAGGATGCGGCTTTCAAACTATATAATCTTGATTGATTAGCAGTTTACAGATGCCATGTGAGCGATCAGGTCAAGAACCTTGTTAGAATAACCAATTTCGTTATCATACCAAGAAACAACCTTTACGAATGTATCTGTTAAAGCGATACCAGCTTTAGCATCGAAGATAGAAGTACGAGTGTCACCTAAAAAGTCAGAAGAAACTACTGCATCTTCAGTATAACCCAGTACGCCTTTCAGTTCGCCTTCAGAAGCTTCCTTCATTGCAGCACAGATTTCAGCGTAAGTAGCCGGTTTAGCCAAGTTAACTGTCAAGTCAACAACAGAAACGTCCAGAGTCGGAACACGCATTGACATACCAGTCAGTTTACCGTTCAGTTCAGGAATAACTTTACCTACAGCCTTAGCAGCACCTGTAGAAGAAGGGATGATGTTGCCAGAAGCAGCGCGGCCACCTCTCCAGTCCTTCATAGACGGACCGTCAACAGTCTTCTGAGTAGCAGTTGTAGAGTGAACAGTTGTCATCAAACCGTCTGTGATCCCCCACTTGTCATTCAGAACCTTTGCGATAGGAGCCAAGCAGTTAGTAGTACAAGAAGCGTTAGAAACGAACTGAGTACCTTTAACATATGATTTTTCGTTTACACCGCAAACGAACATAGGAGTTGCATCCTTGGAAGGAGCAGACATAACTACATATTTAGCGCCAGCTTCGATATGAGCCTGAGCCTTTTCCTGAGTCAGGAACAAACCAGTAGATTCTACTACGTATTCAGCACCTACTGCATCCCACTTCAAATCAGCCGGATTGCGTTCTGCTGTTACGCGGATTTCCTTACCGTTTACGATCAGCTTGCTGTTTTCAACGTCAGCTTCGATAGTTCCGTCGAACTGACCATGCATTGTATCGTATTTCAGCATGTATGCCAAGTAATCAACCGGGCAAAGGTCGTTAATACCTACGATCTGAATATCGCTTCTCTTTTGAGCAGCACGGAAAACGAAACGTCCGATACGGCCGAAACCGTTAATACCTACTTTAATCATTGTAATAAAACTTTTATGGGTTTATTAAAAATATTACTTATCTCCAATTTAACTTAACAGCCGCAAGGAAAATATATTCGTAGCACACTGTTTTTAACGACTGCAAATTTAGTCATTTTTTTTATTGTACAGGAATTAGGACAAGAAAAATATGCCCTCTAACATAAATTAATTGTTGCAGCTTATTTCTTTTTCTTGAAAAGTTTCTTTATTATCCACGCCTGGACTTTCTGGATGCCCCAGGCTGTCAATAATGGGCGTGCAACATCCCATGCAACAGGTAATAAGCCTTGTGCCACAGAAAGATAGTCGGCAAATCCAAGCGACATGGATGGCACTTCCGAAGTATGTACAGGCTGGTTGCTTTCCGTTCCTTTGGATTTGGTTTTTGTGTTAGGGAATAAGAGAGCGGAGACACCTGAAAGTAACAACGTGCCGGCGTTCTCTTGTATGTAAGAGAAATCAGCATTCAATTTCTGTTCCTGTATCGTACATTCCTGTTGGATGCGGCGACGGTCAGAAATCAGTTTCTCCAGTGGTGTCGGTTGTGGATTGTTCATTGTCTGTCGCGTTTGTTTTATCATCATTTGTTGTCAATGCGGAGATCACAACGTTTAATACTTTATTGCTGATTCTGCCTTTGTTCATGACAATAATACCGATCAGCAGCAGATAGAGCACGGCTACCACGCCGAATCCCGAGCCTACCGAACCGAACAGATCCCCCAAGAAAAAACCTAATGCGAGGAAAATGAACAGAATCGCAAAGAAAGCCAGAAATAATAAAATAACACCATACGAGAGAACAGCAATAACCTTTCCTGTTCTCTCATATGTGTTTAATTTTAGGAGTTCGAGCTTCAACTCCACGTAAGCCGAAAGATCTTTTTTCAGTTCACGGAAGATTTCACCTGCGTCTTTCTCCATACAAAATTATTCTGCTACGATTTCTTCTGTAGTTTTTGCAATTTCAGCTTTTCCTTCTTTGTATTTAGCAAGAGCTGAATTGAAGCCTTCTTTTACTTTACCAACTACACCATTCAATTCTTCCAGTAGTTGTTCTCTTTTATCTGTTGCTGCCAGATAACCAACTGCGGCGCCAACGGCTGCACCAACTACTAATCCCAGTAATAATTTAGAATCTACGTTTTTCATAACTCTTTCTTTTTATAATGTTGCTACTAAGATAACGAATATACTTGAATGATGGTTTATTTGGACCTTAACTTTTAGGGTTAATTAATGTTATTGTTTCTGGACTTTCACCGCAGCCCAATTATTCTTCTCTGTGTGCGATAACAATGCCAATCCGTTATGTTTGCATTCTTCTTCGATGGCCGGAATGTCTTGTACATAGAAGCCGCTCATGTAAAGGAAGGCTCCGGGTTTCATACATTCGCTGTAATGGCGGATATCATTCAGCAGGATATTCCGGTTGATATTCGCAAACACGATGTCGAAGGTTCCGAATGCAGGGATCTGTTCGGCTCCCCCAAGGGCGACCTGGATATCGTTCGTGTTGTTTAGACGTATGTTTTCGAGTGCATTGTTGTAGGCCCATTCGTCAATGTCGATGGCCACCACGCGTCCGGCTCCTTTCATATGGGCAAGGATGGCCAGTACGGCTGTTCCGCAACCCATGTCGAGTAGTTCTTTGCTGGTGAGGTCTAATTTGAGTATTTCGCTGATCATCAGGAAAGTTGTCTCGTGGTTGCCGGTCCCGAATGCCATCTTCGGGTCGATGATGATATTATAGGCATAACCCAGCTCATGTTCGTGGAAGGAGGCGCGGATGATGCAATCCTTGCCGATGCGGATCGGCTTGAAATAGTTCTTTTCCCATTCCTCGTTCCAGTCCTTGCTTTCCACCAATGTTTCGGTAAAATGGATATCCACGTTTTCCAGTGGAAATTCGGCAAGTTTGTCCTGCAATCCTTTTACATTATATAGTTGGTCGGAAATATACCCTTGTAACCCATTTTCGTTTTCGGCAAAACTTTCAAAACCGATTTCTCCTAGCTCGGCGGCCAATACGTCGTTGATAATGGCAGTCTCGATAGGGGAGGTGTATGTGAATGTAAGTTCGTAATAATTCATATCGCTCTTTCTTTTAGTCGTAAATTACAGGCAAATGTACTTAATTTGCTTTAGGAATGCAACCTGATGTCTTTCTAATTTGTTGTAAGTGTAATATGTATTCTACCTTGTCGTGTATGTTCTCGACAATGTCGAAAACAAACAACACTTGCATCGGATTGGAAACGTGCTTGTATCAAAATAAAAATTCGCTTGCTATTTTTTTTCTTTTTATCAAAATCATAAGATATAAAATCATTTTTAGAAATGGTGTCTATGAAGAAATCGTTTCCTTTGAAAACGAAGTCATGCTATTAACAGATTAAATCGTAACGATATGAAAAAGACAGCTTTATTGCTTCTGATCACTTTGGTCTTGGGGTGGACGGGATGTTCATTCGATTCGACCGTCGAAGTGAAGAACCTCCGGTTGGAGATGAAAGAAAATCCATTGGGAATCAATGTGACGCAACCCCGCTTTTCCTGGCAGATTGTTTCCGGCAAACCGGACTTGAAACAGACGGCCTATCAGATACAGGTGGCTGCTTCTCCTGAACAATTGGAATCCGGTGACGGGCTTTTGTGGGATTCGGGTGTGGTCCGTTCGGACGAGTCGGTACTGGTTCCGTATGCCGGGAAAGCCCTGGAATCGGGGAAACCTTACTATTGGCGTGTAAAATTGGTGACAAACCAAGGTGATACACCATGGAGTGATGTCGGCAGCTGGTCAATGGCCTTGCTCGATGATTCGGAATGGAAAGCGACTTGGATCGGTGAAGATTCTCTCTCCAATCCGGGTGAGGAGATAGGTGTGGCCGGTGGAAACAATAAAACACGCTTGGCCGCTCGATATCTGCGTAAAGAGTTTACGACGGATAAGGCGGTGGAAAGAGCCGTCCTGTATATTTCCGGCCTTGGCTCGTATGAGGCTTACCTGAACGGAAAGAAAGTCAGCGAGGATGTGTTTGCCCCGATGCCGTCCCTGTATTATAAGCGTATATATTATAATGTATATGATGTGACAGATTTGATGGTTCCGGACAAGAATACGTTGGGTGTGATTTTGGGGAACGGTCGTTTCTTCTCTATGCGTAATCCGGGAATGAAAACATTCGGCTTGCCTCGTTTGCTTGCGCAGCTTCGGATCGAATATACAGACGGGTCGCAGGCGACGGTCGTCAGTGATACGTCTTGGAAAATCACCTCGAAAGGACCGATCGTCGCAAATAACGAGTTTGATGGCGAAGAATATGATGCCCGCCTCGAGATGGAAGGTTGGAACACGAACGGCTTCGACGACGGCGCATGGAAAACTCCCGATGTGATGGACGCTCCTACGGGCAAACTGACTGCACAGCAGAATCCGAATATCCGCGTACAGGAAACATTGAAACCTGTTGCCGTTTTTGATCGTCCCGATGGAAAGTATATCCTGGATATGGGACAGAACATGGTCGGTTGGCTCTCTGTTAACCTGAAAGGGAAGAAAGGTAAACCCGTATCGATGAAGTTTGCCGAATTGTTACAGAAAGACGGCTCGCTCTATCTGGCCAATCTGCGTACTGCGCAGGTGACCGACATTTATACTCCGGCTGAAGACGGTGATTTCAGTTGGCAACCCCGCTTCGTTTATCATGGTTTTCGTTTTGTGGAAGTTTCGGGACTCGATTATAAACCGGAACTGTCCGCGTTTACCGGACATGTCATTTATGACGAGATGGAGACAACCGGGCGTTTTGAAACATCCAACCCGCTGGTCAACCAGATCCATAAGAACTCTTATTGGGGAATCCGTAGTAATTATCGCGGGATGCCGACCGACTGCCCGCAACGTGATGAACGTCTTGGCTGGTTAGGCGACCGTGCGACGGGCGCTTACGGCGAAGCCTTTATTTTCAATAATGCCCAGCTGTATAACAAATGGTTGCAGGATATCGAGGACTCCATGAGCCCGGAAGGAAGCATCTCGGATGTCTCCCCGAATTACTGGACGATCTATGCCGATGATGTGACCTGGCCGTCCGCCTTCTTCTATGTGGCGGATATGTTGTATCGCCAGTTCGGTGACGACAGTGCGATTCGTGCCCATTATCCTGCCATGAAACGCTGGATGGCGCATATGGAAGAGGCGACCATGAAGGACTATATCATGACGAAAGACCAGTATGGCGACTGGTGCATGCCTCCCGAATCGCAAGAACTGATCCATTCCAAGGATCCTGCCCGCAAGACGGACGGCGCTATTCTCAGCACGACTGTCTATTATGATTTGCTGAACAAGATGATCGGCTTCGCCCGTATCTGCGGACAGGATGCCGATATCTCCGGCTACGAATCCTTGGCCGCTAAAATAAAGGCGGCTTATAATGCCAAATTCTTTAATAAGGAAACGGCGGAGTATGGCAATAATACGGTTACGGCCAACATTCTCTCATTGCGTCTCGGACTTGTGCCGGAAGGATATGAAGGGAAAGTTTTCAGTAATATTGTGAAAAAGACGGAGGAGGATTTTAACGGACATGTAAGTACCGGAGTCTTGGGAATCCAGCATCTGATGCGCGGACTGACCGAGTACGGGCGGGTCGATATGGCCTATAAGATCCTGACGAACGAGACTTATCCGAGTTGGGGATATATGATTAAGAACGGTGCGACAACCATCTGGGAACTTTGGAACGGCGATACGGCTGATCCGGCCATGAATTCTGCCAACCATGTGATGTTGCTTGGTGACCTGCTGATCTGGTACTACGAAGACCTGGCCGGCATCAAATGCGCTCCCGATGCAGTCGGTTTCAAGAAACTGGTGATGGAACCTGTTTTCCCCGATGGCCTTGACGAAGTTTCCGCCTCGTACGGTTCGGTCTATGGAGAGATCAAGAGCGCATGGACTAAGATGGGAGGCGACTTTAGCTGGGATATCACTTTGCCGGGCAATACGTCGGCGATCGTCCGGATTCCGAAGAAATACAATGTGACGGTCGGTAACTTGCCGGGTGTGCGCAGAGTTTCGGCAACGGAAGGATATATGGAAGTCGAGATCGGTTCGGGAAGCTATCATTTTGGAAAATAGTTTCGAAAAGATTTGGATGATATATCAAGAAACCGTAATTTTGCACTCTGAATTCTGCAGGAGGTAAACAAGTGATGCTTAGAAGTGTATCCACCTCCGGGACATAACCTGTTTAAATATAAAAAAGACAGATGTACGTAATCGTAGAAATTAACGGACAGCAGTTCAAGGCTGAAGAAGGAAAGAAGTTGTTCGTTCATCACATTCAGAACGCTGAAAGCGGTGCTGTTGTGGAATTTGAAAAAGTGTTGTTAGTTGACAACAATGGTGAAGTTAAAGTAGGTGTTCCTACCGTAGAAGGCGCAAAGGTAGTATGTGAAGTGCTGTCTCCGCTGGTAAAAGGTGATAAAGTGCTGATCTTCCATAAGAAGAGAAGAAAAGGTTATCGTAAGTTGAACGGTCACCGTCAGCAGTTCACTGAAGTGAGTGTAAAAGAAATTGTTGCTTAACGTTTAAAGGAGAAAAGAAGAAATGGCACATAAGAAAGGTGTAGGTAGTTCTAAGAACGGCCGTGAATCACAAAGTAAGAGATTAGGTGTTAAGCTTTTCGGTGGTGAAGTTGCTAAAGCTGGCAACATCATCGTTCGTCAGAGAGGAACAGTTCATCATCCGGGTGAGAACGTAGGTATCGGTAAAGATCATACGTTGTATGCATTGGTTGATGGCGTGGTTACTTTCCGTAGAGGCAAAGAAAACCGTTCTTTCGTTTCTGTAAAAAAAGTGGTAGCAGAAGCATAAGGAAGATACGTTTTAAGATAAAGAAAGCGGTATATCCGAAAGGGTGTACCGCTTTTTGGGTTTGATAACAGGCGTGTTTTTAAACCGTTTCCCGATATTCACGTGGGGAATGATTGGTTTGTTTGGAAAACAGTTTAGAGAATTGAGAAAGATTGGGAATGCCAACTGTTTCTGCAATCTCCTTGATGCTGAGGCGGAAAGTCAAAAGTAGAGTCTGGGCACGTTCGATCCGTTTGGTTTGGATGTATTGGCTGGGCCCCATGCCTATAACTCGTCGAAAAATACGGGAAAAATGGTCGGCGCTGATACACATCAATTCTGCCAGGTCGCTTACAAGAATACTTTGTTGCAGGTTGTTGTCGATATAATTGAGTGCGAGGTTGAGTCGTTCATATTGATTACGTGATTCTGGTTCCAGAAACTTCGTTTCCCCTAAGAAACGTGAGAAGAGCTGTAGAAGAATGCCGTTGCTTTCGATCTCGGTAACAAGATCGTAATTGGAACGGCTCTGGTTGACGGTGTAAAGATTATCTTTATTGTCGTATGTTTTAGGATTCGGATTGCGGACGGCACAATCGGGGTTCAGTTCGAGAAAACGCAACATAAGCATCCGGTCTATCTCTTTGGCTGGAAGCTGATAGCGTATGGTCGTGTTTTCGAACAGGCTTCTGCCCCCAATCAGCTGGTCGAAAAAACAGATGTAATAATGATTCATAAAATTGTCACATTCATACGTATGGAACGTGAACTTTGGGATAATGAACAATTCGCCGGGCGATAATTCGTACTTTTTCTTGTTCATGTAAACAGCCGCTTTTCCTTCGTTTATTAAATACAGGCGAGAGAAAGGGCTGATTATGTTTTCATAGCACCATTCCTTTCCTGCACAATGGTAGCCCGCATATATCATTTGGAGCGATAGCGTATTTCGGTTATTAAGTATCTTCATATTAGCTGACTAATTGATAATGTGTGAGACAAAGATAAAAGGTTTCCAGAAGAATATATCGGATTTTGCAAAGTATTGTACACGTATTGTTAACTTTAGGAAAAGTGAAACCTTTATCTTTGCATGCAAACATCAATCTAAAGATTTAAAAACCATGAAAAGTATTAATCTGATGGTTTGCTTACTGGCAACAGCGGTAACGACCTCTTTTGCAGCCGTACGAGGATTGGATATGCGCCTGCAACATTATCAGCCGAAGAAATTCGAGGCAGCTGTCCGTTCCCTGCAAACCCAATATAAATCGGATTTTCAACCTGGAACCGAGTGGGAGAAAGTATTACAAGAGCTTGAGGCAAACCGTTCTCAGCTAATTGAGGGAATTCGTAAAGGTGATAAGAAAGCGATCCGACAGGCAGAAAACATTCTACATGAATTGGACGCCACTTTGCTTGCCAATCCGTTGATCCGAGGCAAACAAGTGGTTGCCATTCGGCGGACATTAGGCGACAAGGCCCGAACTGCTGTTGGGGGAGCACTTGGCATTGTCCCTGATAATTTCCATAATAATTTTGCCATTCCCCATCCGGCGGAGGGTTGGAAGAATGAGTTTGTATCTTTCCGGATAGAACCGGGGCATATCGAGCGAAAAACGATATACAAACCTCAAGAAGGCATGATCATTGCCGATCCGGAACCTCATTTTGACGGTGATCGTATGATGTACTCGTCGATTGGAACGAATAATCGTTGGCATCTTTTCGAACTCAACCTGAAGGACGGTACGACACACCAGTTAACCCCCGAAGCATATCGCGATTTCGATTCCTTCGAGGGATGTTATGCTCCTGACGGCAGCTATATTTTCTGTTCGACCGGAACATTCCTCGGCTTGCCTTGTACGGATGGAGGAAGTAATATGAGCGGGCTGTTCCGCTACGATCCTTCTATCGGTAAAACCCGGCAATTGACATACGATCAGGATAGCAACTGGGGGCCTGTGGTAATGGAAAATGGCATGATCTTGTATCAACGTTGGGAATATGCCGATCTGCCGCATGCCAATTCGCGTGTTACTTTCACGATGAATCCGGACGGTACGAACCAACGCGCCTATTATGGTTCCAACTCCTATTTCCCGACTTCTTATTTCGATGCACGGCCTATTCCGGGACGCCCTTCGGCTATGGTCGGGATTGTAACCGGGCATCACAGTACACCTCGTAGCGGCCGTCTCATGATCATCGATGTCAATAAAGGACGTCGTGAGGCTGATGGCGTAGTAGCCGAAATTCCTTATTCCGGGCGTAAGGTCTTACCTGAAGTGAGGGACCGCCAGGCCGACGGATGCTGGCCTCGTTTTTTGCAACCTTGGCCGTTAAACGATACTTATTTTCTTGTCGCTATGAAAGCGTCTCCCGAATCGCTTTGGGGACTTTATCTGGTGGATAGTTTCGATAATATGACCTTGATCTGTGAAGATGAGGGAGTCGCCTATCTGGAACCTGTTTTAGTGGAGAAACGGGCTATACCGCCTGTAATCCCTGATCAGGTGAAGCCCGGACTTACGACTGGAACGGTGTTCTTGCAAGACGTATATGCGGGTGACGGACTGAAAGGGATTCCCCGTGGAACGGTAAAGAAATTGCGTGTCGGTACGTACGATTTCAGTCCTTGGCGCCAAGGTGGACTTTTAGGTACGATCGGCATGGATGGCCCTTGGGATATAAAACGTATTATCGGAGAAGTGGATGTGGAAGAAGATGGTTCGGCAATCTTCCAGGTTCCTGCCAACACACCGGTCTTCATCCAACCGCTTGATGCCGAAGGAAAAGCGTTGCAGATCATGCGGAGTTGGTTTACTGCTATGCCGGGTGAAGTCCTCTCTTGTATCGGTTGTCACGAAGATCGGAACATGGTAGCCATCCCCCGAAAGGTGAAAGCTTTCGGGAAAGTGCCGCAAAAGATACAGGAATGGCAGGGTAAAGAGCGTGGTTTCAGTTATCGCCATGAAGTTCAGCCGGTGCTTGACCGTTATTGTGTGGGTTGCCATAGCCGTGAAGACAATAGCCGTCCTTATCTGAAAGGGGATAAATGGATAACCGACTGGACATCTCAGATATCGGGTAGTGCTTCCACTGAATACGGAGGGCATTTCACCCGTTCGTATGCTGATCTGCACCGCTACGTGCGCCGTCCTGGGATTGAGAGTGATATGCATATGCTTACTCCGATGGATGTACATGCCGACCAGACTGAACTGATGCAACTTCTTGCAAAAGGACATTATAATGTGAAGCTCGATTCAGCCTCTATGCTTCGTCTCGCTTGTTGGATCGACTTCAACGCTCCATTCCACGGGCACCGGAAAGATATTTCAACTTACGATAGGACAGAAAACAGCCGCCGGCTTCGTGAACTCTATCGTGAAATGTTCGGCGCACCGGCGCACGATATGGAATGGTTGCCCGAATTGCCAACCGGAATAGCTTACGAAAAACCAGACCGGCCAATGGTAAACATAGGCGATACGGCTCTTAAAGGCTGGCCGCTTTATGATCCGGAAGCAAAACCTTATGTGGCTTGGAGCAAACCGCAAAATCTCCAGATTGCACTTGGCAATTTCCAGATGACGATCGAAATAGCTCCTGGCGTAGAGCTTAGAATGATCAAAGTGCCGGCGGGCAGTTTTATCATGGGGAGCACACGTCTGCCGGACGAGATGCCGCAAACTGCCGTTACCATCGACAAGCCGTTCTGGATCGGACAATTTGAAATCACGAACCGGCAATTCCGTGCTTTCGATCCGAAACATGACAGCCGTGACGAGCATCGCCACGGTTATCAGTTCGGACGGCGTGGCTATTCGTTGAACGATGATAACCAACCGGCTGTACGCATTTCCTGGCAACAGGCAATGGACTATTGCAACTGGCTTTCGGAGAAGACCGGACTTCGGTTTACCCTTCCTGACGAGGCACAGTGGGAATGGGCGTGCCGTGCAGGTAGCAGCACGCCGTTCTGGTTTGGCGGGCAGGAGGCAGACTTCTCTCCTTATGCCAATATGGGAGATATCAAGCTGAAGGAATTTGCTGCTTGTACTGCCTATAAGTTTTATGAAAGTGTCCGGATTATTGAAAATCCCAATAAGTATGACGATTGGATCCCGCGGGATACGACTTACAATGACGGAGGTTTTGTTTCCGAACCGGTCGGTCGTTACATCCGCAGTCCCTGGGAGTTGTTCGATATGCACGGAAACGTATGGGAGTGGACACGTTCTGCTTATAAACCTTATCCTTACCGGGCGGATGACGGGCGGAACGATCTGGCAGCAGCTCCAGGCGTGAAACGGGTCGTTCGCGGAGGTTCCTGGTATGATCGTCCTTTCCGTAATACCTCTTCTTTCCGTCTGCCTTACCGGGATTATCAGAAAGTATATAATGTGGGATTCCGTGTTGTCATGATGGAAAAGGAATGAATATGAAGCGATTTTTGAACCATAGACTTTTGTATGTCCTCCTTTCCAGCTTGATTGCCTGTACTATACAGGCAATCAAGCTGGAGGATTCCCCTTTTTCTTTCGGGCAGAAGTATAGAGGTGAAAAGTTTCTGATTGCTGGTTGTGGCTGGGATAAGGTTGCGGTTATAGATAAGCGGACTTGCCGTTTCGAGTGGGTGCATACGATTGGCAAAGGGGAAGACTGTAACGATGTGGAAGTGACAAGGGAACAGAATATACTCTATGCCTATACCGCAGGTGCGCGACTTATCACACCGGGGCAGCATGTCGTCTGGGATTATAAGGTCGGTGGCAACGAAGAACTTTTTACGGCGACACAACTGTCTGACGGAGGTTACCTACTTGCCATTTGCGGGCATCCGGCAAGGATAGTCGAGCTGGACAACAACGGGCGGACTATCAAGGAAATTCATTTTGAAACGGGTATTGAAACCGTGCATAACCAGTTTCGCCAAATTGAAAAAACGAGGCGAAACACGTATTTGATTCCTCTTTTCGGCTCAGGCGAACTGATTGAGATGAATGTTTCCGGCCAGATCATAAACCGTGTGAAGGTCGGTGGTACTCCTTTTTCTGTCAAGCAATTGAAAAAAGGCAAATGTTTGCTGGTCGGATGTGGTGACGGACATCACTGGGTTGAAATAGATGCCAAAACCTGGAAAATAGGCCGTTTGGTTACGTCTGGCGATCTGGAAGGTTTGTCTCTTCTGTTTGTTGCCGAGTTGTCCCGCTATCGGAATGGGACGACGCTGCTTTGTAATTGGAACGGACACAGCAAGGACAAATCTCAACCGAAACTTGTGGAAATAGATCGCAACAACCGGATTACCTGGCAGCTTGACGACAAAGGTACGATTCGTAATATATCGACAGTTTGGTGCTTCCCCTAAAAAATAAATATGGTGAGTATCGTAAAATGATTTGTCTCGAATATAGATTTTTGGATGTATGTGTATCGGAACTTTCAGGTAGTTTCTTATCTTTGTCATCATGACACGTAGAAATTTTATCACATCTTATATCGGAATCTTACTTTTGATCCTGACACTTGGTTCTTGCGGCAGCAAAAAGCAGCGGATTGCCTTGCCGGCGGATTTCAAGGGACCGAAGGAGCTTTCCCGTCTCTATGGTGTCCGCCTGACTCCGAGCGATAATATATTTTTATACAATGAAGGAGCCAGATGGCTTGGCGTCCCTCATCGGATGGGTGGATTGACAAAGAAAGGAGTGGATTGTTCCGGTTTTGTGGCAATTGTGTTTCGTGAAGTCTATGGAAAGCAGTTGGCACGTTCTTCGGCTGATATGCTGAAGCATAATTGCAAGAAAGTCAGCCGTGCCAACCTGAAGGAAGGTGATCTGGTCTTTTTCCGGACGGGCAAAGGAAGGAAGAAAGTGCCTAACCATGTCGGGATCTATCTGAAAAATGGTAAGTTTATCCATACCAGCACATCGAACGGTGTGATCGTCAGTAGCCTGAGTGAACCTTACTATGTCCGGACATGGCTTACCGGTGGCCGGGTGAAGAATTTGTGATTTCCTGTGAATCACTCGATTATTTTATGTAAAGACGACTATAAAATAGATGAAACCGGGTGGTTTTTATTGTCCGGCAAGGCACTTTAGTTGCCGGACATCCCCTTGTTGCCCCCTTTTACACCCGGATGTACCGGCTCCCTACACCCAGATGTAAAGAATGGCAACATGGGGGTGTTTACGGAATTATGTGCTTGTTTCTGCCGAAAAAAGAGAGGGCTTTTGTGGAACGAAGAACCGTATTTCGCCAATTTAATATCTATTGTACCTGTTTTTACATTTGTTTGTTCAATTGTTCTATATGCTTTTTGAAAGGAAAAAGATATCAATAGGTTGATTTTCAGTTATATGATAAAAATACCATGTTTTAGGAGTGATAGAAGAGTGATAGAGGAAAACGTCCTGTATCATTGCCTGTAACGATTGAATATCAACAGATACAACCTCTGTAGTGATAGAGTGATAGATGATTTGCAGAAAACTTTGCATGTTAATCACTATCTTGGAAAATTTTGATGCGGTTGCCCTGTTTATGCGTCGATGATAAATCATAAATCATAAATCTTGATTATCTTTGCAACTCAAATAAAAAAACATCATTAAAGTATGTTGACGCTTAAAGTAATTACGGAAGAAACAGATCGGGTGATTCGCGGTCTGGAAAAGAAACACTTTAAAGGTGCACAGGAAAGCATTGCAAAAGTGATCGAATTGAACGATAAAAGACGTGGTGCGCAAAATCAATTAGATAAAAATCTGGCAGAGGTGAACCAGACTTCGAAAACCATCGGCATGCTGATGAAAGAAGGTAAAAAAGAGGAAGCCGAAATTGCTAAGCAACGTGTTGCTGAGATCAAGGAAGTCAACAAGGCTATCCAGGCCGAAATGGATCAGGCGGCCGAAGATATGCAGAACTTGCTCTATACAATCCCGAATGTTCCTTACGACGAAGTGCCCGAAGGTGTGGGAGCTGACGATAATAAGGTTGAAAAGATGGGCGGTATGGAAACGGAACTGCCGAAAGACGCACTGCCTCATTGGGAATTGGCAAAGAAATATGACCTGATCGATTTTGACTTGGGAGTGAAGATTACAGGTGCCGGTTTCCCGGTTTACAAGGGACAAGGTGCGCAGTTGCAGCGTGCGCTGATTAACTTCTTCCTGGATGAAGCCCGTAAATCCGGTTATACGGAAATCATGCCGCCGACAGTTGTGAATGCTGCTTCCGGTTATGGTACGGGCCAGTTGCCTGACAAGGAAGGGCAGATGTATCATTGCGAAGTGGATGATCTTTATCTGATCCCGACAGCCGAAGTCCCGGTTACTAATATCTACCGTGATGTTATCCTCGACGAAAAGCAGTTGCCGATCAAGAACTGTGCCTATACGCAGTGTTTCCGTCGCGAAGCCGGCTCTTATGGAAAAGATGTGCGCGGACTGAACCGTTTGCATGAGTTCTCTAAAGTGGAATTAGTTCGCATTGACAAACCGGAACACTCCAAACAGTCTCATCAAGAAATGTTGGATCACGTAGAAGGCCTGCTCCAGAAATTGGAACTTCCGTATCGTATCTTACGTCTTTGTGGTGGCGATATGAGTTTCACGGCTGCCCTTTGTTTTGATTTTGAAGTTTATTCAGAAGCCCAAAAGCGCTGGTTGGAAGTAAGTTCGGTTTCTAACTTCGATAATTACCAGGCAAACCGTCTGAAATGCCGTTATCGTGACGAGAATAAAAAGACACAGCTCTGCCATACGTTGAATGGTAGCGCATTGGCTTTGCCGCGTATCGTCGCAGCCTTGCTCGAAAACAACCAGACTCCCGAAGGCATCCGCATTCCGAAGGCGTTGGTTCCGTATACGGGATTTGATATGATTAAGTAAATAAGTATAGAAAAGCTATAGGGTGGTAAAAAAACGGTCGGCATCTGTTTGACAACGGATGTCGACCGTTTTTGGTAGCGACAAGCATCTATTTTCAAAACACCGGTGATTCGATTTTAAAACATATATGCTTTGCAATCAAAACATCGGTGTTTTGATAGATAAGGAATTGTACCAAATCAGATGAACAGATTTACATTCGCCTCTTCTGCCCGTTCGAGATAAGAAGCCACGCCGCCCAGTGTAACATTGTCCATCAGTTCTTCTTTTTGCACGCCCATGACATCCATGCTCATGGTGCAGGCAATCATTTCCACGCCATTGTCTATGGCTTGTTGGATCAGGCTTTCCAGGCTGTCGATTCGCTTTCGCTTCATAATGAGGCGCATCATCCAGCTACCGGCGCCTCCCATGTTCATTTTAGACAGTTTGAGTTTGCCACTGTGTGTCGGAAGCATCCAGCCGAACATCTTGCCGAAAATATCTTTGGTGACTGTTGGTTTATGCTGTTTCTTGATCACATTCAGTCCCCAAAAAGTAAAAAACATGGTTACTTTCTTGCCGGTCGAAGCCGCTCCATTGGCAATGACAAAGGAAGCTAACGCCTTGTCCAGGTCGTCGCTGAAGACGATCAGTGTCTTGTTGTTGGCATTGTTTCGAGAAATCTCGCAGGAAGCTGTTTTCTCCTGTTTGCGGATGGTGGCGGCGACCACCCCGTTTTTGTTTTCCAACGCAACCAGCTCTGCACCTGTCATCTTGCACCAGGAAGTGACATCCTTGCCGAAAGCCTGGTCGGTGGCAGTTATCTGAAGTTGTTCGCCGATCTTCAACGCCTCGTAGTTCTTTTTCAATTGCATCACAGGTCCGGGACACATCAGTCCGCAAGCATCTACTTTCAACAGATTGATCTGGGAATCGGAGTTTCCATAGCTTGTGCTTTCCGGTATTTCCGGCTTGTGGGAAACGATCTCTTTTATCGGTGCGGTCGCTACGCTCCATGTTTTGTATCCTCCGGATAGGTTGCGCACATGCTTGAAGCCATTTTGTACCAAGATGCGATAGGCCAGGTAACCACGCAGTCCGACTGCACAGGTTACGACGATCGGTTTCTCCTTTGGCAGCTCGTCTAAATGTTCTCGCAATTCATCTACCGGTATGTTTATAAATCCGGGAATCGTGCCTAATTTATATTCGTCGTGTGTACGGACATCGATTCGAATCGTGTCGGCCGGAAGTTCTGCGAGCTCGCGCCATTGGATGATCCGGGACTTTTTGTTCAAAATATTTTCTGCAACGAATCCGGCCATATTCACGGGATCTTTAGCTGACGAATAGGGAGGTGCATAGGCATGTTCCAATTCCGCCAGGTCGTGGACTGTACCGCCTCGCTGTATCACTTGTGCCAGCATCTCGATACGTTTGTCTACACCGTTGAAGCCGACAATCTGGGCGCCTAATAATTTCCCGTTTTCCGGAGCGAACAATATTTTGATGGACAGGGGAACGGCTCCCGGATAATATCCGGCATGAGAGGCCCCATGTGTGTAGGAAGAGATATAGGGTATATTGTTCCGTTGTAATAACTTTGCATTCGCTCCGGCTGCGGCAACTGTCAGGTCGAATACTTTCGCAATGGAAGTTCCGATTGATCCCGGATATTTCTCTTTGTTGCCGAATACGATATTGTCCGCCACGATGCGTCCCTGCTTGTTTGCCGGCCCTGCCAGCGGAATAAGGGCCGGCTGTCCGGTTACGAGATGGCGTACTTCGACTGCGTCGCCGAGAGCATATATATTTGCATCGGAAGTTTGCATATAATCGTTTACGGTAATGCCGCCCCGTTCTCCGATGGCGAGTCCCGCATCTTTTGCCAGTTTGGTTTCCGGGCGTACTCCGATGCTCAACAAAACCATGTCGGTAGCGATCTGTTTGCCGCTGCGGAGGTGTACGGTCACACCACCGTCTTTTTCTTCAAAGCGGCTGACACCATCTTCTAAGTGCAGTCCGACTCCCTTATCGGTCAGTTGCCGGTGCACGATTGCTGCCATCGAGAAGTCCAAAGGAGCCATCACTTGGTTGGCCATTTCCACCACGTCGACCTGGATACCTAAGTCGTGCAGATTTTCCGCCATTTCCAGTCCGATAAAGCCTCCACCCACAACAATAGCACGTTTCGGATTTTCAGTATTGACATAATTCTTGATCGTATCGGTGTCCGGCACATTACGGAGCGTGAATATTTTCTTGCTTCCGATCCCTTCGATACTCGGTCGAAGCGGTTCGGCTCCTGGTGAAAGTACCAGTTTGTCGTATGTTTCGGTGTATGTCTCGCCTGTGGATAGGTTCTTGATTTCCACTTCTTTTTTATCCGGACGGATAGCGGTTACCTCCTGTTCCGTGCGAATGTCAATCCGGAAACGGTCTGTGAAACCTTTTGCTGTCTGTACGAATAGCTTTTCTCGGTTGTTGATCGTGTCACCGATATAATAAGGTAGGCCACAGTTTGCATACGATACATATTTTCCTCGTTCGAACAAGATGATATTGGCTTTTTCATCCATTCTGCGCAGACGTGCTGCAACGGTAGCTCCTCCGGCTACTCCTCCTATAATCAGGTAGTTCATGTTGTAAAAATATTATTTGTATTATACATATTTGTTAATAGAAAATATTGGGATAAAAAAAGGTTCAACCTTTTTCCATACAAGTTTTCAGTTTCTCAAACAATCCGTCGAAACACAGTTCTGCATTCATCATCTGCTGTATTTTTTCTTTTCCGCCAGGAGTGAGGGAGAAGCACATCTGCCGTTTGTCGTTTTTGTTGATGTTGCGGCGGATATAACCTTTATTCTCTACGGCTGTGATCACTTTCGAAACGCGTGAGTTGGACAGACCTATATATTCGCAGATCATACCTGCGGATTTCGTTTCTCCGTCTTTCAGGCAGCAGAGTAACATGGCCTCATTGATCGTAATATCGTGTACCTCCGCAAAGGTTTTCTCGAACTGGTATAAAGCTTTGTATATATCTTTTATTGCACAAATTGATTCCATATTCTTATATGTTGTTGATGGGTACAAAGATATATAATATTTTCAATATAAATAATGTTTAGTGGAAAATATTTTGTCTGGTAATAAAAAGAGAGTGTGTTTTGTGGAATAAAAGGATGCATGCTATTATCTGAAAGCATGCATCCTTTTGAAATAATTTTTGCCGGATGAGACAGAGTCTTGTTTGTTTAATCTCTGTTGGAGAAATATTTCATGAACTGTGAGCGTTCATACATCGCAGGATTGGAGATGTTGGCATAGTTTAGTTTGCCTTTGAACTGGTCAAGCGACTGATAATGCGCTTGGTGCATCCATTCTTCAATACAGGTAAGCACCTGTGAGATAATTTCTGCCCCATGTGTATAGACGGCGCTACACATCTGTATGGCGTCGGCTCCTGCAAGCAAGCATTTGATGACATCTTCCCAATCGTGCACTCCGGTAGAGGAAGCGATGCTGATTCCGGGTATCTTACCTGAAACGATTGCTGTCCAGCGAAGCGTGTCACTCAGGTCGGAATGGTTACTGAAAACGTTACCTGAGACAATTTGCATATTGTTGATGTCGATATCCGGTTGGTAAAAACGGTTGAAGAGGACGATTCCGTCCGCCCCGTTAACTGTCAGCGTATGAGCTACAGCTGGAATATTACCGACCATTTTGCTCATCTTGATCATGACAGGGATCGAAACAGTTTCTTTCACTTTACGGATAATGCTGACATACAAGTCACGCATGTTTTCACTGTTGTATGTGAGGTCTGTTTCCAAGAAGAACACGTTTAGTTCCAAGGCATCAGCACCTGCTAATTCGATCTGGCGGGCAAATTCGATCCATGCATCCGATTTATAGCAGTTGATACTTGCGATAACCGGAATGGTGCATAATTCTTTCGTCTTCTGGATCAGTTCCAGATAATCGTTTATCTGATTCGCCTTTACATAGCCGCGTATGTAATCGGCTGCTTCGGGATAATCCGAATCCTGCATCAGTACATCGCTTTGCATTTCAATCTGCTCTTCGAAGAGTGATTTCAGTACGATCGCACCTGCACCGGCTTTTTCAAATTCCTTGTTTCGTTCCGCGTTGTTTGTCAAACCGGAACTTCCGACGATAAGCGGGTTACGGAGTGTCAGTCCCGCATATTGTGTTTTAATGTCAATCATGTCAGATTCAATTATGTTCAACGATTACAAAAATAGAGAATTATTTTCTACCTTATCTGTTCTTGCTCTTTAAAATGGTTAAAACTCAATATTCCCGTTCTCCGAAAATGCTGGTTCCTATGCGTATCATCGTACTACCTTCGCGGATGGCGATCGGATAGTCGTGGCTCATTCCCATTGATAATTCGCAAAAATATTCGTCACCCTTGAATACCGAGTTTTTCAGTTCAGTGAAAAGTTCATGGATATTATGAAACTCATTTTTGATCAGAGATGTGTCGTCGGTGTTGGTCGCCATCCCCATCAGTCCGCATATCCGGATGTAGGGAAGGGCTTCGGGCAACAGACTGTATAGCAGTTCACGGCATTCGTCAGGACTGAAGCCGTGCTTGGCTTCTTCTTGCGCGATATGTATCTCCAACAGGACACGGATGATACGATCATGTTTAGCCGCTTGCTTGTTGACTTCCTGCAAAAGTTTTAACGAGTCGATACTGTGTATCGTGTGGATGAACGGGGTAATGTCTTTTACCTTGTTGCTTTGCAATGGGCCGATAAAATGCCATTCGATGTCACTGGGCAATACTTTTTGTTTAGCTGTCAATTCTTGGGCCCTGCTTTCACCAAATACACGTTGTCCCGCGTTGTAGGCTTCCTGCAATGCCTCGACGGGATGGAACTTGGAGACCGCCACCAACGTGACACCTGTCGGCAGCGATGCTTTCAGTCTTGTTATATTTTCAGTGATGCTCATGCTTCTCTTGTTTCCGCCTGTTTTTTCTGTTCGGCAATCAGTTCTTCCTCTGATTTCTTTTCCGCAGGGACACTATTGGCGTCAAAAGGAAAGACATCCATCAGTTGGGTTTCTGTAACGGAGGCGATGGTATAGTCGGCAAGCGTTCCCTTCATTCCGTCTTCCAATACGGCGATGGCATCTTTCAGGTTAGACGCCTGTGCCAGCATCTGTGCAGCTGTTTTCTTTTCGGCTCCGCTTTTTTCATCGAGGGTGATGAAGTAAACCTTAATCTTATAGAAACGGTCGCCGTTTTCGTTGAAGAACAATTCTGACAAACGGGCGCGCTTGATGTCTGTCACAGTAAATTCTCCGGATACGAAGGGGCGGATTTCTTCGATGATGCGGGCTTCCGCTTCCGTGAACGACAGGGCGTCGACCAAATAGGGTTCCGTCACTTTCTTTTGTGCTCCATTCTCCATGATCTTCTCGAAGGAGACTTTGCATTCAAACCAGTTATGCATATATTTATATGTTTTATAATGTCTGTATTTTTATTTCAAACCAAGGTACAAATATAACGGCTATTCGGGAATTAAACAACCGGAACGGATTTCTTTGTCAATTATTGGATCGTAGTGAACTTTTTGCCACATGCTCCGGTTATATAAGCGTAGTGTGTTTTTTCATGGTATTAGATTTTTAGATTAGTAATTAGGTTGTTTTGTCTGGTTCGAGAGGAATAGGACAAAGGTTCTAAAATATCAGAGCCGGAAGTGTAGGAATTCCCCATACATTCCGGCTCTTTTACGTTTCAAAACCCATCGTTTCTTCAATTTCAAGGCAACATGTGTCTTCCCCCTACTGCTTGTTTATAAGATTCGACGTATCTGTCAAAGGTAAAACAATTATTTTTAATAAGTTAATTTGTAGTATAATATTCAATAAAGATTTTGAAATAAAGGGAGCTAGAAAGGAAATGTGCAATTCGTAATTGGGTGAAAAGGGAAATATTCACTTTATCGGAGGAAAGAATAAAGCATACAAAACCTGCTGCACGCTGGCGGTACAGCGTGCAGAGGTATTGGATTATTTGGTATGCGGATCATCTTACCCCGTCGGGCATGCCGTATTGACTGATAATAAATTACCTCAAAAACAATTTATTAAGGTTACATAGATTAACATTCAGACAATTAAGGCCATGAAGGTCCGATTACTTAATATATCTATATTTCCTCCAGTCCGGAAATGTGTTCCGCAGGAAATCACGCAAAGTCTGGCGGTTTACTCCGAATTTTTCGGCGATTTCGTTCATCGAGCATTTCTCATTGATCATTTTCTTGATGACATTTTCTTTTCCGGACAACCTGACCTGCATGGTCTTTTTGCCTTTCGGACGACCGAGTTTCGTGCCTTCCGCTTTTTTACGTGCAAGTGCTTCACGGGTACGTTGTGAAATCAGATTGCGTTCGATTTCTGCACTTAGGCTAAAAGCGAAGGCCAGAATTTTACTATTGATATTATTCCCTAATTCATAGCGTTCTTTGACTGTAAGGACGATGATATCCCGTTCCATACATTGGTGAAGGAAGCTCATGACTTGCATCAAATTACGTCCAAGCCTTGATAGTTCTGTTGTTACAAGCGTGTCTCCTTTACGAATTTGTTTTAATAATCTGCCAAGTTGGCGATCCGATACACTTGTTGTTCCGCTGATTGTTTCGTCTACCCAACGTTCGATACGGAAACCTTTCGCTTTTGAATAGTTTTCAATCTCGAAGCGTTGATTTTCAGTACTTTGTTTATCCGTACTGACTCTTACATAACCGTATATCATACTATCTGAATATTAAATGAATAACTAAAGATACTTCAGAAATAGAAATGAAGGAGGGGATTAGTATTTACCAACTTTTTTTATTGTCGTGTGATTATAAGAGTGCATTCCCTCTACAAAGGTGGATATAATAATTTAAACGAAACAGCCTCTGAAAGTAAAAATTAAATTAAATTTTACGCAGTGAAAGGGGAAAGGAGTACATTTGCCGGAAAGAATAGTAGGATATGAAGAAATTATTGTCGCTGCCGCCTAACTTGGTTGGCAGTTTTCACGAGATAGCTAATGCCGATCCGGCAGACTGGTTTTGTACGTCCGACCCTGTAGGTGCCCGTCTGGGATCGGGTGGAGGAACAACTTGGTTACTTGAGGCTTGCCGCCGGGATGACGATACTGCTGGAACGTTGTCGACTGGAGAATGGCTGGCGCGTGAAAAGCGGATTTTATTGCATGCCGGAGGGCAGAGCCGACGTTTACCGGGATATGCACCTTCGGGCAAGATATTGACACCGATTCCGGTGTTCCGGTGGGCGAGGGGACAGAAATTATCTCAGAACCTCCTTTCGCTTCAACTTCCGTTGTATGAGGAGATCATGCGCAAGGCGCCGGATTCGCTGCATACGTTGATTGCCAGTGGCGATGTTTATCTGCGTAACAGCGAGCCGTTGCAAGAGATTCCTGAGGCTGATGTTGTCTGTTATGGTTTGTGGGTGGATCCTGCACTCGCCACTCGCCACGGGGTCTTCGTGTCGGACCGCAAATCTCCTGACCAGCTCGATTTTATGCTTCAAAAACCCACTCTCGATGAGTTGGGACGGCTGGCAGGGACGCATCTCTTCCTGATGGATATAGGTGTCTGGCTGCTCAGTGACCGGGCGGTGGAACTCCTGATGAAGCATTCCTACGAATCGGATGGGAAACAGATGAAGGAATATGACCTATATTCTGAGTTTGGTCTTGCTCTTGGGACTCATCCGCGTATAACTGATGAAGAATTGAATGCGTTGACTGTCGCTATCTTACCTTTGCCGGGTGGTGAGTTTTATCATTATGGAACAAGCCGGGAGCTGATTTCCTCGACGCTGTCGGTGCAGAATCTTGTGCGCGACCAGCGGGCGATCATGCAGCGCAAGGTGAAACCACATCCTGCCATGTTTGTTCAGAATGCCGAAGTTTCTTGTCCGCTGACCTCTGGAAATTCTGAACTGTGGATCGAAAATAGTTTTGTTGGGAAACGATGGACGCTTGCCGATCGGCATGTGATTACGGGTGTTCCGGTGAACGATTGGGAGTTACACGTCCCTTCCGGTGTGTGCATTGATGTCGTGCCTGTCGGTGATGAAGGCTGGGTGGCACGCCCGTACGGTTTCAATGATACTTTCAAAGGGAATACTATGGATGAGTCAACGTTTTTTATGGGACGCTCTGTTGTGGAGTGGGCTACAGAGCGGGGTGTTTGTCTGCCGGAGTGTGTCGACATACAGAATGCGGCTTTGTTTCCTGTCTGCCGGAGTATGGAAGAGCTAGGTATTGTACTACGCTGGATGGTATCTGAACCTTATCTGGATGAAGGACGCAATGTATGGGATGTTGCTGAAAAGATGTCTGCAAATGGGCTTTCCGACTGTGCAAATCTCCGTCGTCTGTTTGCTCAACGTGAAGCGTTCAGGAAGAAAAACTGGCTGATGCTTGCTGCCAATCATGATAAAAGTATCTTCTATCAGTTGGATCTGGCTGATGCCGCCTTTGAATTTGTTACCGGAGGGATTACGTTGCCTGAAGGCTTGCCAGCGGATGCTCCGCTGATGAAGCGTGTGCATGACCATATGTTTCGTGCCTGTGTGCTGCAACTTTCAGGAGATGAACGGGGCATGGTGGAACAGCAGCAGGCATTCTCGTTGTTGCGTGAAGGTTTGATCAATACGATTGCTGATGAGAAACAGACGCCTCGTCTTAATGTCTATCGCGATCAGATTGTTTGGGGGCGCAGTCCCGTGCGTATCGACTTGGCTGGAGGATGGACGGATACCCCCCCCTACTGCATGTATGCCGGTGGTAATGTCGTGAACGTGGCGATCGAGTTGAACGGTCAACCTCCTTTGCAGGTTTATGTGAAACCGACTCGTGAGTTTCGTATCATTCTTCGTTCCATCGATATCGGGGCGATGGAGTGCATCTCGACTTGGGATGAACTGCGTGATTTTAACAAGGTCGGATCTCCTTTCTCTATTCCGAAAGCGGCGTTGGCTCTGGCTGGGTTTATACCCGAATTCTCAGCTGGCCGTTATGTTTCTTTGGAAGAGCAGTTGAAAGCATTCGGGTGTGGATTGGAAGTGACGTTGCTAGCTGCGATTCCTGCCGGCTCCGGGCTGGGAACCAGTTCGATTCTTGCAGCTACGGTATTGGGCGCATTGTCGGATTTTTGTGGCTTGGCGTGGGATAAGAACGAGATTGGTAATCGGACGCTGATCCTTGAGCAGTTGCTCACGACCGGAGGAGGCTGGCAAGATCAGTATGGAGGGGTGTTACATGGATTGAAACTGTTGCAGACGGGCGAGGGTTTCCACCAAAATCCGTCGGTACGCTGGCTACCGGAATATCTTTTTACCGAATCGGAATATCGTGCTTGTCATTTGCTTTATTACACGGGAATTACACGTACAGCGAAGGATATCCTTGCAGAAATCGTACGTGGAATGTTCTTAAACAGTGGCTCCCATCTTCGTTTGCTTTCTGAAATGAAAGTGCATGCACTGGACATGTACGAGGCAATCCTTCGGGGTGATTTCGCTTCATACGGGCGATTGGTTGGCAAAAGTTGGGAACAGAACAAGGCGCTTGATGCGGGGACAAATCCGCCTGCTGTAGAACGGCTCATCTCTCGTATCAGAGATTACGCTTTAGGTTATAAACTTCCCGGTGCTGGCGGAGGTGGCTACCTTTATATCGTGGCCAAAGACCCGGAAGCCTCTTTGCAGATCCGCCGCCTTCTTACGGCAGATCCGCAGAATGACAATGCCCGTTTTGTCGAAATGAGCTTGTCGGATAAGGGGTTGCAGGTGAGTAGATCGTAATCCGAAAATCGCAATCCGGATTCTGGATTGCGATTTTCGGATTACGTTTCAGATCTCGGCGATGGGGGGATTGCATATTCCTTGATGATCAGATATCCGCATCCCCCGATGAAAGCGAGGAAGATGAATGCTACCAGAATCAACAATTTCTTGGGAGAGGAAGCTTTGAGAGGAACAGTTGCCGGTTCGATAATGGTGTAGACCGGTGTCTGTTCCTGTACTCGGAGTTTATCCTGTTCGAGCTTTTGCGCTAACGTGTTATATACATTGAACGTAAGAGTCATTTCGTTGCGTAAACGCTCTTGCTCGGTGCGGTAACTGGCGGAGATAATGTTTTTGTTACCGTCTTCGAAAGCAGCATAAGCCTGCTGTGCTTTGTAATAGGCACTGCGGGATTCTTTTAGCACTTTTTCTGTAAATTCCAGATCTTTCTTTGCTTTCTGCGTCCGGTAATGTGTGATATAGGTCTGTAACTTTATCACGATACTGTGCGCCACATCGGCCGAGATCAAAGGGTCTTGCATGTTGACACCGATAGTAACGACTTGTGTTTTCTTGTCGACAAAGATGGTGATGCGTTGGCGTAGGTTTTTCATTACATCCTCTTGCTTGTGGGTGAGTTGGAATGGGTTGAGGTGCTCATCGTTCTCTTCGTGACCGGAAAAGAATGAACGGAGGGCAGTCATTCCTTTTAGAGGTGCTTTCATAAGAATGCTCCACCAAGCGGAATGCTGATGGCCGATCATGTAATCGTATAAAGTAATTGTATATTTTTTCTCTTTGTCGGTTACCTTTTCAGGGAAAAGTTCCAACAGAAAAGGTGTGCTGTGCACAATATCGGGATAGAGGTTGGGTGACAAAGCATCCTGTCCGGAGGCCGAACTGAGGTCTATCCCTGCCATTACTGCCAGTCCGCCGAGATTGCCCATCTTGTTTGTGGCGTCGGTGGTTTCGGGAGCCAGTTTCACCGTTGTGGTAAATTCTTTGGGTATGCTGAAAGCAATGATGAATCCCACTACTGTTGCAATCCCGCAACATTTTATGAAGAAACGTCGTTTTTTCCACAGGTGGTCAGTGAGGGTGATTAAGTCGATCTCCGGCTGTGGAGACGATGGGGTATGATTGTTCTTGTCCATTTGTTTACTTTAAAAGATTAATCATTGATGTTATCATTGCTGCCATTGAGGTGACGGAACTGCCGACACTCATGATTTCTGCTAGGCTTGCCCGGCGGTCGCGTTGTGTCTTGGCGGGGACTACGATTTCGCAGCCTGGCTCGACTTTGGGGTAACGTTTGAAGAAAATCATTTTACGTTGTGTGGTCGCCACTTTTCCGTTCATGTAGATGACGATGGGATACTTGCGGGCAATGTCGTTGTAACCGCCTGCTTGTGAGAGACAGTCACGGACATCCATTCCTTTTGTATAGGTCACACTGTTAGGATAGGTAACGGAGCCGCTCACCTTTACTGTACTTTGCTGTTGGGGGATGTAAAGCACATCTCCGTCGCGTAACACTAGGTCGTCGGCACTTCCCGGATGGGCGAGTGCTTTTTGTAGGTCGATGCCTACGGGATACTCCTTCAGGTTGGCAAGCGAAACAGAGATCGAGTCACGGCCCTGCTTGCTGTTGTTACTTAATTGCAAGAGGGTTTCGATTTGGCGCAACTCATCTGTCGTCAGTTTACGTTTTAGACTGGCTCCCCGCACATAGGCGTCTGGAGTGATGCCGCCCGATTGTGTAATCAGTTCGCTTAGACGCGTATTCTTTTTCTTTAAAGTATAGTTGCCGGCAAAAGTAATCTCGCCTCCGACTTTCACTACTTGCTGCTTTTGGTAACCAGGTGAGAAACGGACGAATACTTCGTCGAATGGTTCGAGGGTGAAAAGCGTATCGCCGGAGGTTACTGCCAGTCCTTCGTCGAGGGTGAAGTTAAATGTCTCGGCTGTTTGGTTGCTGCTCCGGGTGGCGGACGGATCTTTGAGCCGTCGTGCCACTTCTACGTTGATGATTGAGGCTGCTTCGCGCAGGCCGCCGGCGAGGACGATAACATCCTCTACTGTCAGATTCTTACGGAAGGGCAATACGGTATCGGGAGCATTGACTGCTCCGCTCACTTTGACGGTATAAGGTTCATGGAGGTCAAACAGGGAAGGGATATATAGTTGGTCCTCCTTCTGTAGTTCGATGTCAGGAACCTTCCCGTTCAAAATGTCTACAATATTGATGGCGATAACCGAACTGGTGAAGTCTGGGTTGAGCCTTGTGATCTGTGCGCGTCCTACAAATTCGTCTCCTTTAAGTCCCGAAGCCTGTTCTATCAATTGTTTGACAGTATGTACGTCCGGACTCAACTCATATTCGCCAGGACGCCAGACTGCACCGGAAATGATGATCCGGTTATCGTAGTAGGGGATGACTGAATCCACCATCAGTGAATCGCCGTCTTGTAGCACAAATGTCTGGAATTGTTCCTCGTTAACTGTGGCAATCTTGTAGCGATCGCCAGCTTTGCGTTTCACCCGTATACTGTTGGTGTAGGCATCTCCTGTGAAACCACCTGCCATGTCGAGCAGGTCGGTAAGCGTCTCTCCTTGTCGGAGTTCGTATGTACGGTCTCTTTTCACTTTACCACCGGCGGTGACAAGCTGTTCGTAGGGACCGATAATGATCATGTCGTTGTCTTCCAGTCGTATATTCGTGTCATATTTACCGTTCAGCAGATAGTCGTATACATCGAGGTTGGCGATCTCTTTGCTGTTCCGGTATACTTTTATATTTCTCAGTGATCCGATATCGTTTACTCCTCCTGCTGCATAAAGGGCATTGAAAAGCGTGGCGAGAGATGAAAGTGTATAGGTTCCGGGTGCGACGGCCTCGCCGACAATATTGACTTTAATGCTGCGAATTTGCCCCAGTCCGACAGAAACGAATGTGTTAGGCTGACTGCCGTCAAGCGTTGCCATGATTTTACCCAATTCCTGCCGGATGCGATTCTCTGCCGCCTCGATAGTCAGTCCGCTTAGGGATACGGGACCGACATTGGGGATCAAGATCGTTCCGTCGGGAGAAATACTGAGTTTCAAGTTCAGCTCCGAATCTCCCCATACATTGATCAGCAACTCGTCTCCTGCTGATAGAACATAATTTTTAGGCGTCGGCATATTCAGATCCGGTTCGAATGTCAAATTCTTATCGGAAAAGATCTCACGCCCAAAAACAATATTTTCCAAAGGCTGCTTCGGTTTATGTTCGTCGCGTTGCTCCGTCAGTGGGAGAAGTGCTTGCTGGGTAGGATGGGAACGGTCGGATACGGTATTTTCTGTAGCAGGCTTAATGATTTGATTGATACCGGTTTGTTCTGTCCTGTGTTTGGCTATTTCTCTTTGTATTTGTTCCTCTGTCATCCCGGCAGCACGGGCTTTATCAATTAATTCCTGTGGGATTTGTGCCTGTATGGCAATTGATATTAGCAGAAGCAGGAATCCAATGATACATTGTGGCAGATACCGTTGTCTTGTCCGTTGACGACCTAACGGCTTTCGATGGTATAATACAGCTTGTTTTTTGTCAAGATTTTTCATATTACTTTTTCTATTGTTTGAACGATTCGTTGGCTTGCAGTTCCGTCTCCATAGGGGTTTACTGCTTGGCTCATACGGTTATAATAGGTATTGTCATCCAGTAAGTGGGACACTTCAGTTACAATCCGGGCGTAATCTGTTCCTACTAACTTCACTGTCCCTGCGTCAAGCGCTTCTGGCCGTTCTGTTGTGTCACGCATGACAAGCACCGGTTTTCCCAAACCCGGAGCTTCTTCTTGTATGCCTCCGCTGTCGGTTAGGACAAGTGTCGACTTCTCCATTAGATAGACGAAAGGAAGATACTCCAAAGGCTCTATAAAGAACAGGTTAGGGAGATAAGCATTTCCGAATATTTCGTGAATGGGCTTCCTTACATTTGGGTTCAAGTGCATAGGGTAGACAAAGTCTACCTCCGCATACTGCTCTGCCAGAGTCTTTATTGCCCGGCATATCTGGATAAATCCATCGCCGAAGTTTTCCCGGCGATGACCTGTTATTAAAACCAGTTTGCGGCTGTTTTGTTCGGCAAGTGGAGTTGTTTCATAACCTACAGACATCAGTTCGGTGTCAAGTTGCTTAAGTAGGGTAGAATCTTTGCGGATAGTGGCAACAACATAATAAAGGGCATCGATAACAGTGTTACCGGTAATGAGAATCTTGTCCTTATCTATTCCTTCATGTATCAGATTGTTTCGGCTCAAGGGGGTAGGAGAGAAGTGCCAGGTGGCAATCCTTCCTGTGATTTGTCTGTTCATTTCTTCCGGCCAAGGACTGTAGATGTTGTGCGTGCGTAACCCTGCTTCTACATGACCGACCGGTATTTGTTGGTAGAAGGCCGCGAGTGCTGAAGCTGTCGAAGTTGTGGTATCTCCATGGACCAGAACGATATCTGGCTTCGCTTCCTGCAGAACTCCTCTCATTCCTGTCAGTACCCGGGCTGTTATATCGTATAGGTCCTGTCCTTGCCTCATTATGTTGAGATCGTAATCGGGCCGGATATTGAAAAGCTTTAGGACTTGGTCCAGCATTTTCCTGTGTTGTCCGGTAACACAGACGATGGTTTTAAATTTATTTTTTTTCTGTTGGAAAGCTTTTACTAATGGTGCCATTTTAATTGCTTCAGGACGGGTACCGAAGACGAGCATTATTTTCTTCATGTTGTTTCTGTTTAGATTTTTCCAGTCTTGACCAGTATCAAGAATTTGATTAAATGTATTTGTCGTTTGATGCGCGAAGGTTGTTTCAATAGGCGGTATGCAAATTCGAGATTGTGCTTTATCCACCATTCGGGTGCTCGTTTCACGTTCCCTGTATAGACGTCGAAACTTCCTCCTAACCCTTGGTAAATTGCGGGATGTGCCTGATACATTTTTTCCATCAATAACTCTTGTTTGGGTGATCCCATTGCAACGAATATGACATCCGGCTGTTTTGTCTTGATGTCTTCGATCAGTTCTTCCTGTTCTGTCTCTGTTTGTATGTATCCGTTACGGTACCCCGTTATCTGTATTCCGGGAAAGTCTTCTTTCAATCGGGAGATGGTCTTCTCTATTACGGGCTGTTTACTCCCGACCAAGTAGAAGGTTTTTTCTTTTTGATACAGAGCTGTTATAATCTTCAACCACAGTTCGCATCCCGCGATCTTGACGGCATCCACGGCTCCGTGCTGCCGCACTGCCATAACTGCTCCTATGCCATCGCAATATCCAATATTCCTGTTCACAATATTTTGTATTTGCTCGTTCGCATGCAGTATCTTCTCCGCATTTATCGCTACTAATATCCCTTTATGTTCCTCCACATATTCCAGCAAACTGGAATCTGAGGGAAAGGGGTGGACTTTTATTCCGTTTAGTTGTATTCTGTTGTCGTTCATGATTGTTGCATTAATTGTCCGAATTTTTTGGTCTGAATACCTTCTTTGATTATTCTGGCAGGATTACCGGCTACGATGCAGTTGGCAGGTATATCTTTTGTAACGACAGATCCGCTTCCGACAATTACGTTATCGTTAACTTTTACTCCACACATGATGATCGCATTTACGCCAATAAAGCAACGTTTACCAATGTAGGTGTCGGCTTTAGCAGGTTTGGAAAAGTCATGAGCTAAAATAACAGCTCCAGATGCAATGAAGCTTTCTTCTCCAATGTGTACTCCTTTGGGATTACTTTTATCGAGTTTGGCACCAAATGAGAGTTTTGCGCTTTTATCAATATTCATTTGATAGATTCGTGTATAAATAAAATGCATCCCGAAGATGATACAGTCTCTGATTATTTCTCTGATTTTTACTATCATAGTTATTGTTTTAAGCTGGAGATGTCAATCCATTTACTCATTTGATCTGTCAGTTCTGGGGTAATATTACTGATGACGTCTGGAGTAAAAGTCATTTCTCCAAAGATAGGGGATCCGTTGATAAGATATAAATCTACTCTAACGAAAGGAAAGGGTTCAGATAAACGTGAAGCAATTGATATCATTTCTTCTAATGCGCCTGGACGAGGAATTATATCTGATATCGGACAGCGAGAATTTACAAATTCAGGATAGGCATTCCAATCCATGTCATAAACCATAACCGAATAATTATGTGTGTTTTCTTCCCTGTCTGAATAAATAACGACATATTTAGGAACTCCATTAAAGCAAAAAAATTTGTAATCGATGAGTGATTGTTCACTTTTTTTTGTCTGCTCCATAAATTTTTCTGCAATAATAAGAGGTTCTATCTGTGTATAATGCAATTGTCCGGTTAATTCTCCATATGGAAATTTTAACCATTTATTTAATTTATGATTTGTCTCTTTTATATTTAGGATATTTTTATCCTTTACTATAATATTTGTTGCACAGCTATTTGTCGTTTTTAATACAAAGGATTTAGGCAATAGGCTATAGTCGATTTCTATAGCTGAATTGTATATACCATAAATTTTGTTTACATATTGTTCTCCGCATCTATCAATCACATATTCTCTTACTCTGTATTTGTCGGCTAATTTACTCCACATAGAAGTGTCAGAATAAAGTGATAGCCATAGAATTTTTTCCATAAATGACTGTGGCTTCTTTAGATTGGGGAACTTTTTATAATCTTTACAATATCTGATCTTCCAAATTATATTGGGAAATTTCTTTAATAAAGGGGAGAATGGAGCTGCAGCTTTTATAAGAACTGACTTGATAAAAATATTCATATGAATTTTTATTGATTAATATATGTTGAATTATAGATTGAATTTAGAAAAATGTAGTTCTATTTTTCTAATGATTGATATAGATGATCCAATTGTTTTTCTATTGCTGGAGGATAGAATTTTTCTGCTTTCTTTCCAGACTGATGTCCCATTTCTGAAAGATATTCTGGATGATCGATTAAAAATAGGATTGCTTCGTAAAGTTGTTTCTTATTTCCAGGTTCAATAAGAATACCGTTAACATTGTTTTCAACAAGATCTGTAATACCTCCAACTGGTGTTGCAATTATGGGCAGTTGGTAGGACATGGCTTCAAGAATAGATATACCAAATGATTCAAAAATAGAAGGATGGACAAATATGTCAGCAGTTTGGAATAATTTTTCTTTTCTTTCATTGTCTACCCATCCATGGTATTTGATAAAAGAAGAAAGTTGATGTTGCTGTATGAATTCATTCATAGTTTTGGTATCTCCTGTACCTCCAATATGGTAGATAATTTTGTTTTGCAATATTTCTTTGTTTTTCGCAAAACATTCTAATACATCAAATATTCCTTTTCTACTATCTATGGCTCCAATGAAAAGAAGATGGAGCTTTTGGTCGTTCTTTTTAATAGGACCAACACTGGGCTTATAGGTGACATTGGGAAGGAGAAAAATATTATTATTGAGTTTTTGTTCTTTTAAATAATCGATAAAATAATTAGAAACAGTCACCAATACATCTGCTTTATGGCAGACAAATCGAACAAAAGATCGGTGATTCTCGTAGAATTGTTCAAATTTTGCTCCATGTATATGTAAAATGACTTTTTTTCTGAAAACTTTAGCACAAAATACATAAATCGATTGACGATAAAAATCAGTAAATGATGCTGTATGTATATGCACAATTCGGATTGGCTTGAATATACAATAATAGCAACATCGTAATAAGGCAGATATGCTTAATGCTGTTTTCTTAAACAGATTTCCTTCTTGATGTGAAGCAATGAAATTAAATTTCTTGAACATCTTTGAATAAGATTGTATGAGGATTGCAATCCCTCCTTTGCCGTTTGTGTCAGTTCCTATAGTTAGGATATTTTTACTTTTATTGGATATCATGATTAAAATAAAGATGATTACTAATTACCCAGTAAACTCCTAACAGTGGAGCTAATTGAGTTGAAAAAAAAGCATGTCCTGCTGTATAGGCGATTCCTAACCATAGTATACTTCCTATACTTGTTATAAATGATAAAGAATTCCGACTTCTTTTTATAAAAAAAGGTCGGATGAACTGGAATACTAAAAAAAGTTGTGCAAGGATGATAAGCCCTCCCAGAACAAATCCGAAGGATAATATGATATCGTAAAAATCAGATTCTATATTTTTTACTTTTTCTTCTGGGTCGTATATGCTTGCTACCGCAAATCGTCCTCCTGAAATACCCTTACCCAAAAGAACCTCTGTTAAGTTGAATTCAGAAATGACTTGTTTACCGGTATTGATCAATTGCTCTCTTGATGATACTAACGAATTAGCTGAAAAGCGTTCAAGTGTAAAATTATCATATTGAATAATAGTTTCATATGTTATGATAGCAGAATATACGATAGCGATTGACATACAAAATATTATAAGTATCCGGGTTTGCCATCGGAGCCGAATAAGGCTGTCTTTGAAAAAAAAGAAATAGCCTAAGAAAAGTCCCCAATCTGCCAGAATTCCAATAATACCGACACGAGAACCGATAAGAATTGTTCCGACTGATGCAATAAATGTCAGTAAAAAATAAAATACATTCCGTTTGTAAAAGGAATACCAAATACAAAGTAATACAGCTAGAACCATATATACTCCCAATGCATTGCCGTCTGCGTAATATCCAGAGTATCCGAATCCAAATTTATCACTGTATGAAAGAATCCCGGTTTGTGTAATCATAGAGAATATATTAATTGCACCTATAAGTGAAGTTGTATAAACAACAAGTCTGATTAATTTCTCAAGGCTGAATACTTTACGGTAATAATAAAAATAAAAAAGGATGCAGAAGGTGTAGATAAACTTGAATAGATAGTCTATGTCCATTGCTGCATCTATATATCTTCCTGTAAAAGACCAGATAGCAAATGCCATTGAAATTAGGATTGTAATAATCCAAAATAAGAGAGTTAATAATGTACTTAAATTTTTTAGTAAAAACTTCATAGTTAGGCATAATATGAATCCTCTAAAAGCTATTCCGATTGGTAAATGCACTCCTTTAAATTCCTGGATGTATCCATTTGCTGAGTCGAAAAAAATAGAAATGAAAAATAATATAAAAGGAAGTACTTGTATATAGAAGTTGTCTATGCTTATGGAGATAGGCTTAGCTATTGTAAATGTTTTCATATTCTTCCGTTATGTGTTTAATTGTAAACCTCTTGGCATTTGCAATGCCTCGTAAAATTAATTTTTCCCTATATTTATCATCTGAGATAAGTTTTTGAAATCCTTTTCTAATGGAGCTTACATCATAAGGATTGATATAGTGAGCTGTATTTGCTGCTATTTCTGGGATAGAAGTTATTTTACTGGTTAGTAAAACTCTTCCAGTAGCATTGGCCTCTATTATAGGCATTCCAAAACCTTCATATAAAGAAGGAAAACTGACGATGTCACATTCTTGGTATAATCTAATGATATTTTGAAAGGGAATATCCAAATAATTTTTATATTGGATATGATTCTTTTTTAATTGCTCTATATGTTCTTGTTTTAAAATCCCTACAATGATTAGTGTACAGGGTATATTGCGTAATGCTTTTATTGTGCGTAGCAGATTTTTGCGCATGCCTGTTCCAATATGGAGGATATGAGGATTTTCTTTTCGGAATTCTTTTGGGTGAAAATGAATAACTTCATTATAGGGATTATAGACAATGCTGATTTTATTTTTTACTCTTGGAGTTATCTGTTTGATTTCATTCGCTGTATATTGGGAAATACAGGTGATATGTTTGGCAAAATGATTAGGCAGAATGAACCAGAACCATTTTCTAATAAATCGCTTTAGGAAAGATGATGATTGTAATAGAGTTCCTGTATCATGCCAAGTGAGAATTACATTACCTTTTAAAAATAGAGAGAGATAAGCTATTTCAGGTGAAAAAATGTGATTGATATCTCCTTGGTGTTTTTGAGCGAACCTAATATTTCGAATGATTCCTTTCCAGGTATTTCCGTGTTCAGGCAAAGTAATAACTTTTAATCCTGATATTCGGGATGCAAGCGAATATGCCAGTTCTTCTATACTGTTAAGTCCTGTCGACTTTTTACGTAAAAATAAGGCCTTTGAACACATTGTTATGATTTTGTAGTTTGAATGGTACGAATTACTTTTTTGTAAATAAGAGAACGCTCAGCCGTCTTTAGTCCGACTGTCAGTAGTACGATGGTGGTTGAACTTACAGTAATAATACATATAAGTATAAATCCAGTGAATGTGTCAGGAATATATTGGGACAGCCCTGTCGGAATAATAGCTGCAAGTATGAAGACTAAGAGACTTCGACCAATCACTTCTATGATGAAGTTGGAAATATGCATAGGTATTAATGCATTAAGTATCCATATTCGTGCTATTAAAGCAATGAGTTCTGTCAGGATAGATATATACATGACTGTATAAGGTGGATATCCGGATTTTAATACAATATAGGATATTGGTATATCCAGCAATGTAATCACTAAAATTATGGTTTGAAATAGTTTTATTTTTCCTTTTGCTTGTATAGCAGTGGCTACAGGTCCAGTTATACTGTTTATTAAAGTTACAATCAATACCAATCGTAAAAACATGACAGTATATTCAGGTACAATACCTAGCCAAAGATGTAATATATAAGGAGTTTTGATAAGTACAGGTAATGTTAAATATAGTAAGAGGAAAAATGAATAACGGGAACTATTATGTACTAATACCATCATTGAATTTGTATCTCCCATTGCATATCGTTTAGTTATTTGCGGTTTCATTGCAATTTGGAAGTTTGATACAAAATTATAAATTCCGGCATTTACTTGATAGGCTACACCACGTGCAGCGTTTACTGCAGGTCCGAAAAATAGATTGATTAGTATATTTATTCCTTGCATTTTGAGTGAATATCCGATGTTACCTAAAAAGCTCCATCCTGCAAAGCTTAACATTTTATGTAGTAATTGTTTATCTATGTCATTTCGAAACTTACATTCTTTAAAATACTTTTTGCAATATAAAGTATACATGATGCTTACCAATAAAGTGACGAAAGACATTAAGATTGCATATAAAATTAGTTTATCTGACGCTGAGCCCTTCAACAAAAAAACAATCGCTAATTGTAATATAACTTCAAGTATACTTACATAGGCATATACTTTCATATGTTCGTGGGCTACTATACTGGCATTATAGGGAACGCTGAATATTTTAATAATGAATGTCAGGATTGAGAATTGGAACACCCAATTTGCAGCAATTATTCTTGAAGTTGGTATATTCATTTTATGATTAAGAAACCATAGACCTACTGTTTCTGCTAATATAAGTAGGAAAAAAATAATAATCAGGTGAATGATAAGAGATGTGGAAAAAACTTTTTGTAGTTGTTGTCCATCATTTTTCCCTAATTCGTAGGTGAGAAACCGTTGAGAAACATCAATCATTCCCACATTTAGAAACTGGAACATTAATACAATGCCACCTACTACGTTGTATATGCCATAATCATCTATTCCCAAGACATTTAAAACGACTCTGGATGTGTAAAGTGATACTAATAGGATGACTAGTGTCCTGAAATATAAGAATAATGTATTTTGAGCTATCCGTTTGTTCGTATTGTGAGACATACTTTTTATTCTATAATTTCTTAAACACCCCGCAAAAATCCAATATCACTTTTTCTTCGTTGTGAGGTAATGTTTTGAATTCTTTGTGGGAGACGAGGAAGGCGACGATGTCGGCGCGGGTGTAGGCGGATTTGTAGTCGGTCAGTTTGAAGACTGCATGTTCGTGAACGTTGGGTTCGACGATCAGGATGTCGGTATCGGCTGAACGTTGGAGAACTTTCGAGGTGATGTATTTGGCTGGTGATTCGCGCAAGTCGTCGATATCAGGCTTAAAAGAAAGGCCCATCAGAGCTACTACCGGTTTACGATGATGCTCAAGGAAGAAGCGGAGGATGGCGTTTTCGATTTTTTCGGCGCACCAGAATGCTTTGTAATTATTGATTTCGCGTGCTTTCGAGATAAGTTGCGACTCGTAGGGAAATTCGGATGTCAGGAAATAAGGATCTACGGCGATGCAATGTCCTCCCACGCCCGAACCTGGTTGCAGAATGTTGACACGCGGATGTTTGTTGGCGAGTTCGATCAGTTCCCAAACGTTGATACCTGCCTTGTCGCAGATCAGCGACAGTTCGTTGGCAAAAGCTATTTGGACGTCACGTGACGAATTTTCCGTCAGTTTGCACATCTCCGCTGTCCGAGCGTTTGTCCGGTGGAGTGTCCCTCTGACGAAGTGGCGATAGAATTGTATCGCCTTTTCAGTTGATTCGGAGTTGATTCCTCCGATGACCCGGTCGTTCTGCATCAGTTCGTAGATGACATTGCCTGGTAAAACGCGCTCCGGACAATAAGCGATATATATTTTTCCTTCCAGTTCCGGACGCAAAGCGTAGAGCAGATTTGCCATCTTTTCGGTGGTCCCGACAGGTGAAGTCGATTCAATGACGAAAAGGTCCCCTTTCTTAAGAAAAGGTGCGACCATACGTGTAGCGGCTTCGACATATGAAATGTCCGGTTCATGATTTCCTTTGAACGGAGTTGGTACGACGATCAGGTATACATCACTTTCTTCCGGAACTTCCGATGCTTTCAGCTTACCGGATTCCACGACTTTCGAACACAACTCCTGTAATCCAGGTTCCACAATATGGATAATACCTCGGTTTGTCATTTCCACTACTTTCGGATTTACGTCGACCCCGATAACTTGAATGCCGCTTCTGGCTGCGATAATAGCTGTAGGCAGGCCGATATAGCCCAATCCCATAAAACATGCTTTCATTATTTGTATTTTTTCTAAATTCGTTTGACCCATTCTTTTCCGTTTAAAAATTCTTTTTTGTTTCTGGCCTTTTCAAACCAAATGCTTAATACCACCCAGATCACGATGTCGCCGGCAAATACGATATTGATATTCACGAACGACACGAGCAAGATATTGAGGCTACTGAATAGACTGGCGATTACAACGATACTGATCATCGCCTTGTGTGCGCTCATCCCCATATCGAGGAACTTATGGTGGATGTGATTACGGTCTGGTTTGAATAGTGACTGATGGCTGCGTGCCCGTACGATCATCACACGCACAACGTCGAACATTGGTACGATCAGTGTCGAGAAGGCGACCACGATGGCACCGGTGGAATAGTGTGCAACATCCGGATTGTAAGACGCATAGCGGATGGCGAGGAATACCAGAATATAGCCCAATGTCAAGCTCCCCGTGTCACCCATGAATATTTTCCTCCCGTGATCAGCCTGTCCGAAGACGTTGTAATAGAAGAAAGGCACCAGCACTCCAAGAGTCGCGAACGACAGCAGAGCGTATATCCACATTCCGTTAATCAAGAATAGGCTGCCAAGCACGAGTAATGCCGAGCCAGTCAGCCCTGAAGCCAATCCGTCGATTCCGTCGATCAGGTTGATGGCATTGGTGATAAATACAATTACGAGGATAGTAAGCGGAATACCGATCCATGATGCCAGTTCGTGTATTCCGAATAACCCGTAGAGATTGTTGATCCACAGTCCCGACAATGGCAGGAGCAAGGCTGCCACAAGCTGTATCATGAACTTCTTTGTATAACGCATTCCCACTAGATCGTCTTTCAGCCCGGCGAGGTAGAGCAAGATCACCCCGCAGACCAACAGGTAGAATTCTGAAAGAGTATGTGTGAGTAACCATAGCGGTATTTGCTGTCCGTGCATGTATTCCGCGCAATAGAGTGCGGAAACAAATGAGAGGGAGAACAGGATTGACGGGGCGAAAGACAATCCTCCCAGCCTTGGGATAGCTTCTTTATGTACCTTCCGACTGTCCGGAATGTCGAAAAGCCGCTTTTTCAGCGCGACGACCAAAATCCTCGGAATAATGATCATCGACATCAGGGCAGAGATCGTGAAGGCCAATAGAATCAATAGGTATATCATATAACAAATTTCGGTTTATATGTGACAAAGTTCGTCAGTCACATTAGATATGTTCTGGCGATTGTCCACTATTCTTATAGTTTGAGAAGTAACAAGAGGCAGGAATAAAACGTTTTGTCTTTTGATTGTAATTGTGGTATTTTAGAAACCGTTTCCTAAAAATAATGGAGAAAATACGGAGGGATGGGATTTGTATAATACGGAAAAGAACAAGAGGTATGGGTTATGATTCAACCTATGCCCGCAAGTCATTTCCTAAGCAGAATGCATTATATATGTTAATAAGGAAAAGAATATTTAGCGAGTGCTAAAATGCTGTTTTCGGCAGTGGTGAAAGAGCATTATATGGCCTTCTATCGCCTCAGTGTGTGAAGGTGTCGGTATTCAATGAAACATTCTTTCGCATGAACCATCTGTCTGGCAGTTATCCGACTTCTTTTTCATGCCAGTCCATTTTTAATTTCATGCCAGTCTATTCGCAAATGCATGCCAGTGCATATAAAACTCCATGCATGTTACTTAATGGATGGAGTTTATCGGCTTGCATTTGTCCTGTAATTATAACCGGAGACATCGGTTTGACGTTTTGGAAGATGTGTCAAATTGACATTACCGGACGCGGATGACGCAGAATACCGATATTTGACACCCTCAGGGAATTTATTTTTTTCTCAAGAACTTTTTGCCTAACCACTTTCTTACCGGTTCGTCGTAAAGTTTCAGGCAGAGGTAAGCCAAGGCGATACTGCCGGCGTAGACCACTATTGCCATAGGCCAGATTTCTGCGAAGGTATAGAGTTCGTTGTCGATTAGCCAAGCATAGAATATGTACATGATCGGGTAGTGGACGGCGTAGAGTGGATAGGATATATCACCTAAGAATTTACATATTTGCGTCGAACGTTTGTCCGTAGTTTTGCCGGAGGCTCCAAGCCAGACAAGGACGGGGAAAATGAGGATGATACAAGCTGCCTCGAATAGTCCGTTGAGGCTGATAGGAGCAGTGTCTGCTTTTATGTAAGGCACACAGAAGAGGATCAGTAGAACGATCGAGCAAATCCAGAAAGCACCTTTCATTTGGAACGGTTTAAAGTTGCGGGATAATAACATTCCTAACGAAAAAGGAAAGAGCATACGCAGAGAACCTCCGAGGAAATTCACGCCGTCAAGCGTCCAGCCTACACCGATCATGTCATATCCCGAAACATCGAATAGAGTGAATCCGGCAAGCCCTGTCCCCAAAAGAACGACGAGTACGGTCAAGGCTTTAGTGGAAAGGCTGTGAATGAAAACCGCGTAAAGGATGTTGCCGATATATTCGAAAAAGAGCGACCAGCTTGGACCGTTGAGCGGGAACATTTCGCCATTGCCGCGTACTTCATATCTCGCACCGGGTAGGGCGGGAATGAAAAACATCGCACAGAGCGTGGATAGCATCACTGCCGAGATTGCCACATGTTTGCCATCCCATTGAACACTGCCTTGTATGAAGAAAGCGATCGCTCCCAATATCACTCCCATGATAATCATCGGATGGAGACGGATTAGGCGGCGTTTGAAAAAGTTACAGGTAGTCATGGTCTTTCCCAAACGGTCGTCATAGGCGTAACCGATCACGAAACCTGAAAGGATGAAGAAAAAATCGACGGCCAGGTAGCCGTGATTGATCGTTGTGATAGGTGTTCCTCCGGCAGCAAACGAAAGACCTTCGAAAATGTGATAAAAGACAACTAGTAAGGCTGCCACCCCTCGCAGTCCGTCAAGAAGTTCGTAATGGGGTTTGGTATCCGCAAATGCGGCTGAAGAGATTGTTGTGTCTGACATTGATATTGAATTAGATATTTGTAATATGTGGCAAAAGTATTCGTTTTGGGGGATAAAAAATTTGTCCTATGTCAAATTCGATTATCCGTTTGCCCGGAGCCTGCTGAGTGTAGAAAGTCTGATACCCAGGTAGGAAGCGATATATCCTAAGTTTACTCGCCGATATGCGTCCGGAAATTGTTCCTTGAACGCTTCGTATCGCTCCCTTGCCGACAAGGTCAAATGGTCTTTGTGGCTGCGATGCAAACGTCTGTATTCGTTTTGATGAATGATTCTTCCCCAGTTGCACAGTTCGATGTTAGTTTCGAAAAGATGCGTCAGAGTAGCCAGCGATATCTGGTAGGCTTCCACCTCTTCCAGCGTTTCAACGTATTCTTCACTTATCTTTCCGTAATACAGTTCATCCATACTGAACACAATGCTTCCTTCTCCGGCAAACGATGTCGTAACCTCCTCTCCGTCTACTAGCCAGAAGGAACGTGTTATTCCCTTCTCAATGAAAAAGGCGGATTTGCAATATGTGTCTGCTTTTATCAGCTGATACTTTTTAGGGAAGCGGCAGCAAGTCACGTTCTCTTTCAATACTTGAACGGTATCGTCGGAGATCGGAAACAAAGAGTTTATTTTATTTAATATATTTGTCATAATGTTACTTTGGCATTGTCTGTCAATCACAAAGATACGCAAAACTGGTAAAAGACAGTTGGCAACCGCGCAGTAATTATTTTACTACCTGGTTGCCAACCGCCAATAGAGTTATTACACTGTTCTTACAGCCATTCGCTCATGAATGCATCCATCTCGTCTGCATGTGCTTCGAGGCTTTGGAGCAATTTGAACTGAGCCTTCGTGCGGATCAGGTTGTGCTTCGGACTGTGTATCTTGTAGTATGTGTCACCGTTGATGTAATCGGTTAGGAAACGGACTGTCTGCATGTAAGTCAGCAAGCGGCCGCCGTACGGGAGCAGTTTGATTTCCATTGGAGTCAGGAAAGATTTGGCTTTCTCCATATAGCCGCGTGTGTAAGCTTTAAAGATATCCATGTTGACATTGACATTGTCCAGGTTTTCGTCATCTTCGGCACCGGTATTGGCTCCTGTGCGAATGAAGTCGCCGATATCAGAAAGGACGAAGCCCGGCATGACCGTGTCGAGGTCGATCACGCACAAGACCTTGTCGGTTTTGGCATCGAACATCATATTGTTGACCTTTGTGTCGCAATGGTTCGTGCGTTTTTTTAGTTTGCCTTCGCGATAAAGACGTTCTTGGATACACATAGCTTCGGCGCGTTTTTCGATTTCCTCGATCAAGTCTTTCACTTCGTCCAGACGGCCGGCTGCATTGCTCTTTACTGCATCGTGGAACTGCTCCAGACGAAATTCCATATTATGGAAGTTCGGGATGGTTTCACCCAGTGTGCCTTCCGGAATGTCGGCCAGCATGGATTGGAAGTCGCCGAAAGCCTTGCCTGCTTCGTAAGACAGTTCCGGGGTGACTTCTTCGTAGCTTTTGCTGTTTGGGATGAACAGGCAAACACGCCAATAGTTGTCTCCGTCGAAATAATACAGTTTGTTATCTTTTGTCGGAAGGAAAGTCAAGACTTTGCGGTCAATGTCATTTTCACCTTTTTCTTCCAGTTTCTTACGGATATGCGAAGTAACAACCTGGATATTGTTCTGCAACATATCCACGTTTGTGAAGATCAGGTGGTTGATGCGTTGCAGCACGTATTTGATTTCGCCTTTTTCGTTTGTTACTTTCAGCGTATCGTTAATGTGTCCGTTTCCGAATGGTTCGGCGGAAACTACTTTTTCTGTGAGCTGGAACTGGTCCAGGATGTTTAGTAATTGTTCTTTCGTTTTTGCCATGGCATTATTTAATTGATATAATTGATAATTGACAATTGACAATGAAATAAGGGTATAGATTCACTCCAATTATCAGTTACGCACAAAAATAAGAATATCTTTTGTAAATAAAAAAGGAAGTTGCTTTCTTTAATGGGAGTCTCCTGATAAAAAAGAAAGACCGTCCTTTTCAGAACAGCCTTTCTCTATTTATTATTAAACCAATTATCAATTGGTTTTATTTCTTGTTACGGTTACCATAGCGACTCATGAACTTATCAACACGTCCGGCTGTATCGACCAATTTGGCCTTACCTGTATAGAACGGGTGAGAAGAGCTTGAGATTTCGATCTTTACCAACGGATAAGTAACACCGTCAATCTCAATTGTTTCTTTTGCATTGATAGTTGAACGAGTGATAAATACGTCCTCGTTTGACATGTCCTTGAATACTACAGGACGATAGTTGTCAGGATGAATTCCTTTTTTCATTGCTTTGTTATCTTATTTTTTAATTTATATTCTCTTATACTTGAGTTTGGTAACCGGTATTTTGGGTTGCAAAGGTATGGATTAGAGTTGAACAAACAAAGAATTTTGGATTATTTTTTCAATCAGACCTACTTTTGTATTATTTTATATGCTTAAAAGCATAATGTTCTCGGATAGTTATTATCTTTGTGGAAGATTTTTAATCATTAACGTAATAACATATACAACAATGGTAAATTACAAAGATTTAGGTTTGGTGAACACAAGAGAAATGTTCGCAAAAGCCATCAAAGGCGGATACGCAATTCCGGCTTTCAACTTTAACAACATGGAACAGATGCAGGCCATTATCAAGGCTGCTGTTGAAACAAAGTCTCCGGTAATCCTGCAGGTATCTAAAGGTGCTCGCCAATATGCAAATGCTACTCTGTTGCGCTACATGGCTCAGGGAGCTGTTGAATATGCTAAGGAGTTAGGCTGTCCGAATCCTCAGATCGTTCTGCACTTGGATCACGGTGATACGTTTGAAACTTGCAAAAGCTGTATCGATTCAGGATTCTCTTCTGTTATGATCGACGGTTCTCATCTTCCTTATGAAGAAAACGTTGCCCTGACTAAGAAAGTTGTTGATTATGCTCATCAGTTCGATGTAACTGTAGAAGGTGAATTAGGGGTATTGGCAGGTGTTGAAGATGAAGTTTCTTCTGACCACCACACTTATACCGATCCTGAAGAAGTTATCGATTTCGCTCACCGTACAGGTTGTGATTCTTTGGCTATCTCTATCGGTACTTCTCACGGTGCATACAAGTTTACTCCGGAACAGTGCCATATTGATCCTAAGACTGGCAAGATGGTGCCTCCTCCATTGGCTTTCAATGTATTGGATGCTGTAATGGAAAAACTCCCAGGATTCCCTATCGTTCTTCACGGATCTTCATCTGTTCCTGAAGAAGAAGTTGAAACTATCAACAAATACGGTGGTGCATTGAAAGCTGCTATCGGTATTCCTGAAGAAGAATTGCGTAAAGCAGCCAAGTCGGCTGTTTGCAAAATCAACATCGATTCGGATTCTCGTCTGGCTATGACTGCTGCCGTACGTAAGGTATTCGCAGAAAAACCGGCAGAATTCGACCCACGTAAATATCTAGGCCCGGCTCGTGATAATATGGAAAAGCTGTATAAGCACAAAATTATCAACGTACTCGGTTCTAATGATAAACTCTAATCTTCTTTTACGGAACGAGATATATGAAGGGGTGCTTGTCGGTACCCCTTTTTATTTGTGTTTTTGTAACGTATAAACATGAGTAAGAATAGATAAAAATGAAAAAAAATTGGATTTTTGGGGTGGCCGTTTGTGGTATATTGTCTGTATCGGATTCAGCGTATGGACAATCAATTAAAGACATTTTGAATTCTGCTGCCGTAAAAGACGCTGTGACTGCTGTGACCGGAGGAAAAAAGCTGACAGTGGAAAATTTGGCCGGTACGTGGACGTATGTGGATCCTGCCATCCAGTTGGAAGGCGATAATGCTTTGAAGAATGTGGCGGCAAGTGTGGCCTCTTCAGAGATGGAAAAGAAGCTGAAGGATTATTGTGCGAAAATCGGAATAATCGAAGGGGCATTCAATTATACATTTAATACCGACAGCACATTCACCAGTGTCCTGAAAAGCTGTACTTTGAAGGGTACTTATTCTTTTAATGCGGACGATAAGACGATGGAACTGCACTATGGCAAGATCGGTAAATCGAAGTTGACGACGATGACGGCTCATGTCGTTGTCACCAATGACCAACTTTCTTTGCTCTTCAATGCCGATAAATTACTGGATTTCCTGACAAAACTGTCTGCTGTCTCTAAAAATACGACCTTACAAGCACTCAATAAGTTGGCGAGCCAGTATGATGGGTTGATGATGGGTTTCGAGTTGAAAAAATAAATAATGTGCCAATATGCCAATGGGAAAATGCTCATATCATTAGTATATTGGTGCATTGGCACATTATTGCCCTTTCCTGTATTCGTCTACGATTTCCAGTAGCTTTGCGCCATAGTTTTCGACGATCTTTTTCCCGATACCGGGGATTTTGAGGAGATCACGTCCGCTGGCGGGTAAGGTGTTGGCTACCCCGATCAGGGCCTTTTGTTGCAGGATGGTATAAGTTGGAAGTCCTTTTTCGGTTGCCACCTCATAGCGCCAGTGTTTCAGGTTGGCATATAGTTCTGGATGTTTGATGTCTGTCGATATTTCCAGTTTAGCCGACTCTGATGATTTTTCGGAACGTTTGCGTGTGGTCGGAGCAGACGGTTGTTCGATGCTTGCTTTGGCCTTAGCCGACAGATAGCCGGAAATTGTGAATCCATCTTGACAACCTTGCAAGGCTGACAGTTTGATACGAAGGTCTTCGTTCCACTTGTCTAACGCATTCTTGATTGTTTTGCGTGTTTCTTTATTGTCGATTTCCACATTCGATGCTTCCTGCAATGGGGTGCAAAGGCGATCTATTTGCTCCAGAAAGTAAGCCACGCCTTTCCGGACACGCTCTTGGATCGTTTCGTCTTTCAGATAATCGGTATTGCCTGTTATCAGCCGTTTCAATTGTTGGATGAATCGTTCTCCGACATCTGTGACCGTGGAACGGAATGCGTCGCGTGTGTTAGAATACTGCACGCTCAGTTCCGGATATAGTTTTTGCAGATTCCCGTACACGACAAAGGCGGCATATTGTATGCGCTGCTGAAGATTGTTGAAGTCAAACAGTTCACATATCAGTTCCGTGAAATAAAGTTGCTGTGCGGCCTGCATTTGCTCTTCACGCGGTTGGCGGCTGTCGACCGATGAAGAGAATTCCTGTATCCGGTAATCATTGATCATGGCGTTGCGGGTGATCTGACTGCTCAACACAAGACCTTCCAACGTTTTGCAACGGCTGAGTGCGACATATACCTGTCCGTGCGAAAAAGCGGCCGAAGCATCAATGATGGCATGCTCGAAAGTCAATCCCTGGCTCTTGTGTATGGTGATCGCCCAAGCTGTTTTCAACGGATATTGACTGAAGGTGCCGGTAATGGTTTCGGTGATTTCCTTTGTTTCGGGATCAATCGTGTATTTCACATTGTTCCAGATTTCCTTTTCGACGACGATCTCGTTTCCTTCTTGGTCGACTACGGTTATCTTGTTTGGGTTGATAAATACGATCTTTCCGATCTTCCCATTATAGTATCGTTTTTCGGAAGACGAATCGTTTTTGACGAACATGACTTGCGCGCCACATTTCAAGATTAACTTGTCGTCGGTCGGATAAGAATATTCGGGAAAGTCGTTATTGATCTCAGCTGAAAAAGTGTAAGGCTGTCCGGGAAGTTCCGCCAGTTTTCGGTTGTTGATCTGCTGTGCCTGGTAGTTATGTGTCGTGAGTGTGATATAACCCGATTGTTCGTCCGGTCTGAAGTTGGGAATGTACCGCTGGTTCAGACGTTGCAAGGTCTCGTCGTCGAAGCGGTTCTCACGGATATTATTCAACAGGTTGATGAAATTCGTGTCGCTTTGGCGGTAGACATGTGTCAGCTCAATACAGAAATAATTGCTTTCCGACAGTGCCTTGCTGTCGAAAAAGAAGGTGGACGGATAGTGCTCTTTCAGCAGATTCCATTCATCATCTTTGGCGACAGGCGCTAATTGTTGTAAGTCTCCTATGAGCAATAACTGGACACCTCCGAAAGGTTTACTGTGATCTTTATAACGACGCAGGACGTCGCTGATAGCGTCCAGCAAGTCTGCGCGCACCATGCTGACCTCATCGATCACCAGCAAGTCCATACTGCGGATAATATTGATTTTGTCCTTGCGGAATTGGTTCTTGAAATCTGTTTTGCCTCCCCGGTATTCCGGTGAAGACGGAATGTAAGGCCCGAACGGCAATTGGAAAAAGGAGTGGATAGTGACGCCTCCTGCATTGATAGCAGCTACTCCTGTCGGTGCAACAACGATCATTCGTTTAGGTGAAACCTCTTTAAGCCTTTTTAAAAAGGTAGTTTTGCCCGTTCCGGCTTTTCCTGTCAGAAAGAGGTTGGTTCCAGTGTTCTGCAGCAAGTTGAAGGCGAGGTCAAACTGTTGGTTTGTTTGCATGGCGATTTGTGATATTGTTAATAGTCACAAATATATAGAAAATATTATAATTGGCAATGTTTTTGATACGGATTATGAGGTTGCGACCCTCATAATCCTTATACGACCAATGCGGCGATGAACTGGATAAAAAGAATTAGGAACACCATCGCAATCGGATAGACCGTCGCATACGCGATGCTGGGAGCAGAACTGTCGCTCATCGAATCGGCGGCGGCAAGTCCTGGCGTACTGGTCATTCCTCCTGCGATCGTCCCGATCAAGTCTAAGATGTGGATTTTGAATACGAAATAGCCGAACAGGACAGCCACGATCATCGGTACCATTGTGATTGCCATACCGATTCCGAATAATGTCCAGCCGCTTTCTTGGAATGTCGATACCAGGTTGACACCGGCGGATGTTCCGACCTCGGCGAGGAACAGAAGTAGGCCGATCTGACGGAGTAACTGGTTGGCGGAACCTGACATGGACCAGATGATCGGTCCCGTTTTGCCAATTGCACTCAGGATAAGTGCGACAATCAGGATGCCACCTGTCAGTCCGGGTGAGAAAGAGAAGGAGTCCGAAAACGAAATGTTCAGTTTTCCGAACAATACTCCGAGGACAATACCGGCTGCAATCGGGAAAAAGTCCGTGTCGGAAAGTTTTTTCTCGTCATTACCGAACACCTGTCCCAATTCCTTTATGTCTTCTTTTTCTCCAGCAACCATTAACTTGTCGCCGAATTTCAACATTAATTCCGGTTCGGGTGAGAGGTCGATACCGCTTCGGCGTACACGAGTAACGGTACAATTGAACGTGCGTTGCAGATTCAGGTATCCTAAACTTTTATTAATGACGTTCTTGTTCGTCACCAATAGAGATTGCAATTCCTGAGTGCTGCCGAAAGGAAGGTCGTTCTCTACACGTTCACCGACAAGAAGTGCCAGTTGTTCCAAAGACTTGTCGTTACCGACAGCCTTGATCATATCTCCTTCATGCAAGATGGTTTGCGCTACTGGTACGCTTGTCCGGTCTTTATGTTTTATACGGGAAATGACGGCTCCCGTCATGGAACGAAGTTGTAACTGGGCCAGTGTTTTTCCGAATATATTGGCGTGGGTGATACGGAAAGTCGCCGTATGCAACGGGGGATATTTCCCTTTTCGCTGTACTTCGAGTGCCTTGGCTTCGGCGATAAGGTCCTTGCGCAACAATTTCGGCAATAATTTTATAAAAAGTATCACACCGATCACTCCGAACGGATAGGCGATACCATAGGCGATGGAAGCGGAGGAGGAGTGCGTGCTGTCGATCGCGACGGCAAGACCCGGCGTACTGGTCAGCGCCCCAGCGATCAGTCCGACGAGGCTCGGCGTATCGATTCCGACCACATATTTAAGTATCAAACCGGTAAGGCTGGCAGATCCGACAATCAGAAGCGTTAGTATGATCAATGTTTTTCCTTTCGAACGGAAGGAATCGAAGAATCCCGGACCCGCTTGTATGCCGATGGTGAAAATGAACAATACCAAACCGAAATTTCCCAGTTCCTTAGGAATGATTACTCCGAAGTGCCCGAATAGGAGAGCGATAAAGATAACGGCTGATACGTCGAGAGAGAGGCCTTTGATCTGTATTCTGCCCAATATGAATCCTAAGGCGATAATCAGGAACAAGGCAAAATAAGACGATTGAAGCAATGTTTCAAACATGTCAAATAGTTTTGTTGTGAAGATTTATGTTTGCAAAATTACACTTTTCTGCCTGTATAGACAATCTCTTGGCGAGATTTCTGTTACCTTTGTATCCGAAATCAAACATAAGCAAGGATATCCGGACGTGAACAGATACTTTATATATTTAGGTTATAACGGTAAAAAGTTTTGTGGCTGGCAGATACAGCCGAATGGAATCACTGTGCAGCAATCTATCGAGGAAGCTTTGGCTACGTTGTTGCGCCAACCGGTCTCGATCGTGGGAGCGGGGCGGACGGATGCTGGTGTACATGCCCGCCTGATGGTGGCTCATTTCGACTGGCAGGAACCGATTGCCGACTTCGCTTTCTTAGCGGAGAAGCTGAACCGTTTGCTTCCCAAAGATATCGCGGTCTACCGTATTGTACCTGTACGTCCCGATGCGCATGCCCGGTTCGATGCCATTTCGCGTACCTATAAATATTATGTCACGACGCGGAAAGATCCGTTCAATTACGAGTTGGTCTATAAGATTCCGAGAAAACTCGATTTCGAGGCGATGAACAAGGCTTGCCCAGTTCTGTTTGACTACATAGATTTCACCAGTTTCAGCAAGCTGCATACGGACGTGAAGACGAACAACTGTCGCATCTATAAGGCTGGTTGGGAGAGGGAAGGCGATGTATGGGTTTTTACCATACAGGCGGACCGTTTCCTGCGCAATATGGTGCGTGCTATTGTCGGTACTTTACTCGAAGTGGGCAGAGGAAAACTGACGGTCGACGGTTTCCGCCAGGTGATCGAAGCCAAAGACCGTGGACGTGCCGGGACTTCCGCTCCCGGACACGCTCTCTATCTGGTTGACGTCACTTATCCCGAAGAACTTTTTCAGTTGGCAGTCGGCTGTTGACTGTTGTGTTTTTTTAGGGTAAAAATATTATTCAGAAACTTTCAACTTTCAACTGTTATGTGGCTAGGATTAGCCTTCATCTCCGCCTTCCTTTTAGGTTGTTATGAAGTAAATAAAAAAATTTCGCTAGATGGTAATGCCGTTATTCCGGTTTTGTTTTTCAATACATTGATAAGCAGTCTTATCTTTGTCCCTTTCATTTTTCTTTCGTTTTTTACGGATGTGCTCGACGGGACGATGTTGTATGTGCCGCGTGTCTCCTTAGAGACACATGTGGCAGTGTTTATAAAGGCCGTGATCGTCTTGTCATCGTGGATATTCGGCTATTTTGCCTTGAAGCATTTGCCGCTGACCATTACCGGGCCTATCAAAGCAACGCAGCCGGTCGTGACTTTGGTGGGAGCCATGCTTGTCTTTGGTGAGCGGCTGAACTTGTACCAATGGATCGGGGTGATTCTTTCCATTGCCTCTTTCTACCTCCTTTCCTCATCCGGGAAAAAAGAGGGAATACGTTTCACGCATAATAAATGGATCATCTTTACCGTCTTGTCTATCCTTACCGGAGCGGCGAGTGGCTTGTATGACAAACACCTGATGGGAAGTCTGGATGTGATGACAGTGCAGGTCTGGTTCAATGTCTACCAGTGCCTTATGATGTTGCCGATCCTCCTGTTTCTTTGGTATCCGCGCCGGAAAAGCACGACACCTTTTGTCTGGCACTGGAACATTATCTTTATATCCGTTTTCCTCTGCGTGGCGGACTGGATTTACTTTTATGCCTTGACTTTTCCCGGTTCGATGATCTCTATCGTCTCGATGGTCCGCCGTAGTAATGTCCTGGTGACCTTCCTTGCCGGTGCTTTGTTCTTCCATGAAAAGAACTTGAAAAGCAAGGCAATCGACCTGTTTTTAGTATTATTAGGAATGATATTCCTGTATCTCGGTACGCGCTAAGGCATATTCTATTACTTTTGTAGATGAAAATTGTAGATTAAGATATGAAACGATTATTTCTTTCTATACTGCTTTGTGTATTTGTGTGGGGGATGAAGGCGCAGGAGATGGATGCGGTCTTTGTCGCCATGCCTGACCAATATGTACCCCAGCTGGAAAATGCCTGGCGTAAGGATTTGATAGATTTGTATAATTCAGGGAAGGAAGCGAAGCTGAAAAACACCATGAACGGCTTTTCTATCTTGAAGAAGCTGACGGACGATTACCTGTTGTTGCAGGTGACGGAGCGCAGCACGGTAGAGATGAAGCTCTTGCCTCTGGTCAATGATACCTATGTCGTTTGTATGATCACGACCGTATACGGTCCTGTTCCCGACAGCCAGGTCGAGTTTTTCACGACAGACTGGAAGCCGTTGGACTCTGCTGATTTGTATACTCCGGTTCCGGTAGAATGGTTTATTAAAGACGATGCCGACAAGAACCGCACCGCCTTTATCGAAGCAACTGCTCGTCTGGATATGGACTTACGGAAATATTCGCTTAGCCCCGACGACCAGACGTTGACGGTCGAATACACGACCCCCCAATATTTGACGGAAACCGAACGCAAGCAGGTGGAACCTTTCCTGAAGAACACTCCAAAGGTCTATACCTGGGAAAAGTTCCATTTTAAATAAGAGGGGCGGATATAAATTTACCAGTCGTATCCCGGAGCAATGGTCGAACTTTTGATTACGATCTGCGCTTCGGAGTCGAGTATGATATGTATCTCGTTGTTGTCTTGTTTCAGTTCAAAATCGTAGAACAGGCCGTCCGGCCGTTCGATTGCCGTGATATCTTCTATTTTATATTGGTTGTAGGCGGAGCTTTGCAACGCATCCATAACGGCGGCAGGAACGTCGCGGGCGCTGATTTCCCAATGTGTGGAGACCCATTGCTCCTTCGTGTCAAACCATACTTCTTTGTGCAGATTCTTTTCTTGTATATCCACTTCCGTCCCGTTAGTCTCTTTTTCGGATTTCAGGATCGTTGCGGCCGGATACTTCTGTTTCAAGAAGTTCCGGATAGGAGTTGCGACGTTTTCGGCAGGTGCTTTTTGTTTTTGCCGGTTGTTGCTGCATGCGGCGAACAGTGTGAGGCTGCATAAGTACAATAGCAAGACGGATAATTTAGTTTTCATGACTTGTTGTTTTTTTATTGTTACTATTCGTGGCGAGTTCCCGATCGAACTCTGTCTCGAAAGAAACAATTCTTTTGTCTTCATGGTTGTCCGCCACGATAATAATACGCCTTTTTTATTTTTTCGTTTTTCTCATGTTATGTTTTCGTTTCTTTGTCGTCATAATAGTAGAAATGGAACTCGAAACGTTTAAAATAACCGTGCTGCCGCTTCGGGAGAAGTTGATCAATATTTCCTGGCGGATGATGGAGGACAGGTCGGATGCAGAAGACATCGTGCAGGAGACTTTTCTGAAATTGTGGCAGATTCGCGAGAAGCTGGATGGTTATAACAGTGTCGAGGCGCTGGCTGTACAAGTGGCCAAGAACCTGGCGCTGGACAAACTGAAACAGCATCGGCCGGAAGGGACGGATATAGCCTTGCTTTCTCTTGATTCGGGAACAAGGAACCCGGCGGAAGAATTGGAGCAGCACGATACGGTTGCCCGTATCCGTTGGCTGATAAGTAAGCTGCCTTCGCTACAGCAAACCATTATCCGGATGAAAGATGTCGAAGGATATGAATTGGCGGAGATAGCGGAGATCACAGGCACTCAGGTCGAAGCGGTTCGGGTGAATCTTTCGAGAGCCCGGAAAAAGATACGGGAACAGTTAATGAAGGAGTTATGATTTATAATTTGTGATTTATGAGAAAGAGGAATCTACATATGATAGAAGAGTTGCTGGAACGGTACTTCGAAGGTGAGACTTCTGCCGCGGAAGAAAAGCGGATCCGTGCCTTTTTCGCTTCGGGAGAGGTGCCGGAGCATTTGGCTGTCTATGCTCCTCTGTTCGCTTATTTCGACGAAGAAATAGAACGTGATGCGGAAGCGCAAGTTGGCGAACCGGATTTGGACCCCGAACCGGTATCCGTTCCGCTCCGCTCTGCGAACCGGAAGCGTGCAGCCCTTTACCTCTTTTCCGGCGTGGCAGCTTGTGTGCTGGCTCTGTTGGGAGTTACCCGCCTGTCGTATCCCGCTGATCCCTGTTTCTGTTCCGACAGCTATGTCGTGATAAACGGCCGTTGCTATACCGATATCCATAAAGTTCGTTCGTTGGCGATCGAAGCGTTGCAGGAAGTGGCCACTCCTGCCGATGATTACTTCCCGAAGATGGATAAGGATGAGGCAGACCGCCGAATAATAGATAACCAGTTAAAAGAATTAGGTAGTCTTTTTAGTGAAGACGAATAAAAGAATATCAAGATGAAACAGTTGAGGTATAGGCTATTAATAATGTTGGCAGCTTTGATGCTGTTGCCGACCGGTGTGGGAGCTGCCGAAGCGCAGAAAGACCTGAAGATACAGGATGTCTTTACCCGTTACGGTAAAAAGAGGAATGTCACGATGGTGGAGCTTTCCAATGAAATGCTGGAAACATACGGTATGACGCGCTACAAGAGCATCACGATCAAGGACGATCCGGAAGCTCTTCGCTTTATCCGCCAATGTCTGGAAGTCGATCAGCGGGGAGCACGCAAGATCAAGGAGGTGACCGACGACGGGGGGGTGGTCTCCGCTTATTACCAGCTTCTGGGCAAAGATCCGGACGTGAATCGTTTTGTCCTGTTCAAAGTCAACTCCAAAGGGACGATCACACTGGTCTATATCGAAGGAGAATTGGACAGCGACGACCTGATCACCCTTTTATTTACCAAAAAAGATTTATAAACAGATAAACAAGAAAAGATATGAAAAGATTTTTACTGATCATAGCCGCATGCTTTCCTTTCATCGGATTGCTGGCTGCAAATGTTGAACCGATGCCGGCCGATACGGTCATCCGGTTGGAAAACAAACGTATCGTAGTGAAGGACAACGGCGAACGGATGAAAGTGAAAGTGTATGAACTGACCGAAGAAGGCGATTCGATAGACAGTGAAATGATCTTCGAGGGGCATTACCGGGACGGACAGAGTTATGAACGGCGCAAACATATCAAGTCGATCAATATCCCAATCCCTTCTTGGGACAAAGATTTTGATCCGCACTGGGCAGGCTTCGGCATGGGCTTCGCCAACTTCTCCGGTAGCGACGGGATCAACGACGTAGACGGTGTTTCGCTCCGTAGCGGTAATTCGTTGGAATATAATTTGAATTTTATGGAGTTCAGTTTCCCCTTCTCCCGTTATAGATGGGCGGTCGTGACCGGGGCCGGTATGCGCTGGAGCCGTTATCGGCTGGATATGAATGCTCATTTTCAGGAAGTGGACGGTGTGACGCAGTTGGTTCCTGCTCCCGAAGGCATCGTTTATAATGCCAGCAAGTTGAATATCACCAGCTTGACGATTCCGGTCCTGCTTGAATGGCAGTCGCCTAAACATCGTCGCAAGGCTCCGCGCTTCTTTATTTCAGGTGGGGTGGTAGGTGTGGTCAAAACTATTTCTTCTTCCAAAATCGTCTATCATGATGCAGATGGCGAAAAACGTAAGAAAAAGATGGACCGTGGCATGAACCTTCGTCCTGTAACAATGGATTTTCTTTTTCAGGCAGGTGTCGGTTGCATCGGTTTCTATGCCAAATATTCTCCTTTCGGCCTGTTTGAAAAGGACAAAGGCCCGAAGGTGCATTCAGTTTCTTTGGGATTGCAGTTGCATATTTAATCTTGTTAGGTATCATTCTTTAGGGTAAGGATTAATCATATTGGATGGTGTGAACCGTAACATGGCATAAACTATTTCGAAAGTCATAGTAAACTAATTCAAGACATACATCATATTATTCATATGTAGTACTACCTATCGCGAATACGTAGTACTACATATCGCCTATAGGTAGTACTACGTATAGGCGATAGATAGTGACTGCCAACAGATACTTTGCTATATGTAATCAGTTAGTTCTTGGGGTGTTTTGACTTAGTTGATGGCATGAAACGGCTTAATTTACCAGTTGTCAGAGGATCGGTTTCAGATGGTGTCGGTAAGATATGGCAACCGACACCTGTTAATTGATTGCTTAGTAGAGAGAGAGGTGAAAGTGCCAGGTGTCGGTATCTTTTGCATTTTTCCATATAAAAATAAAATTCATTTACGGCTCATAGTATTGCCAATATTGAATGTGGATTATAGAACCGCGTTTCCGATATATAGTATGAAAAGAAAGACTTGGGTGTTCGGAATTCAACAATTTGGCCTTCCTGCTTGTTCTATCTCCGTTATTAACAAATAAAACACAGATAATTATGGCTGGAATAATGAACACTTTGTGGGACGAAAGTTCCGAACTGGAGGATGAAATCCTTACTCCGCGTCCGGTCTTGTCCGATGATTACACGACTCATGATGTGACAAAATTGGACGAAACGATTGAAGATGCAGATGAAAATGACAAGATTATCGAAGAGTCATTGAAAACATCTCAGGATAAGTAATTTGCTCCCGGCTGTTTCGCAAGTTTGCGGACAGCCGGTTTTTTCGCTTTATGTAGCACTCTTTAATAGTTGGTGATAGGAAATTATTATCATACCTTATATACATATTGAAAATAAATCCCTACTTTTGTGCTCTAAAACATTAAAATAAACCCAACGAAGATGGCTGCAACAAAACGTATTAAACGTGCATTGGTATCGGTATACCATAAAGATGGATTAGATGAAATTTTGAAGAAGCTCCACCGCGAAGGTGTTAGTTTTGTGTCGACAGGTGGTACTCAGAAGTTTATAGAAGAGCTGGGACTCCCGTGTGATGCGGTAGAGGACCTGACCGGCTATCCTTCTATCCTGGGCGGACGTGTGAAGACGCTTCATCCGAAAGTGTTCGGTGGTATTTTGAACCGTCGTGATAACGAAGGTGACCAAGCCCAGATCGCCCAATATGAAATTCCTGAAATAGACTTGGTGATTGTCGACCTGTATCCGTTCGAGGAAACAGTTGCTTCCGGTGCGGAAGAACAGGCAATTATCGAAAAGATAGATATAGGCGGTATTTCTCTTATCCGTGCCGCTGCAAAGAACTTTAAAGATGTAGTGATTGTAGCATCTAAAGCCCAGTATCAGCCGTTGATGCAATTGCTGAACGAAAAAGGTGCTGAAACTTCTATCGAGGACCGCAAATGGTTTGCCAAAGAAGCATTTGCCGTTTCTTCGGGCTATGATTCTGCAATCTTCAATTATTTCGACGACTGCCAAGGCTCGCATTTCCGTGCTGCCGTGGATGATCCGATGCACCTGCGCTACGGTGAAAACCCGCACCAGGCTGCCAAGTTCTATGGCAAATTCGATAATATGTTTGACCAGTTGCATGGTAAGGAAATCTCTTACAACAACCTGCTCGACATTGACTCTGCTGTAAACCTGATTGACGAATTCGACGAACTGACGTTCGCCATCCTAAAACATAACAATGCCTGTGGTATCGCATCTCGCGGTAACGTGGTGGATGCCTGGAAAGATGCTTTGGCTGGTGACCCGGTGTCTGCCTTCGGCGGAATCTTGATTACGAACACGACTGTAAACAAGGAAGTGGCGGAAGAAATCAATAAGATTTTCTTCGAGGTGATCATCGCTCCGGCTTACGATGCCGACGCTCTTGAAGTATTGAAACAAAAGAAAAATCGTATCATATTGGTCCGCAAGGAATGCAAGACTTGTCCGATGCAGTTCCGTTCACTGTTGAACGGTGTGCTGATGCAGGAAAAAGACCTTAGTATTCAGGGCGAAGCCGATCTGGAACCGATGACGGAAAAGAAACCGACGGCTCTGGAAGTGGAAGACTTATTGTTCGCCAATAAGATCGTGAAGAACAGCAAGTCTAACGCGATCACACTGGTGAAGAACAAACAGCTTTGTGCAAGCGGTATCGGACAAACTTCACGTGTGGACTCTCTGAAGCAAGCTATTGAGAAGGCCGTTTCATTCAATTTCGACCTGAATGGCGCTGTTATGGCTTCGGATGCGTTTTTCCCGTTTGCCGACTGTGTGGAAATTGCCGACAAAGCCGGTATCACCGCCGTTATCCAGCCGGGAGGTTCTATTAACGACAAGCTGTCTGTTGATTATTGCAACGAACATGGTTTGGCTATGGTCAAGACGGGTATTCGTCACTTTAAACACTAATTGGAATATTTATGATTTATGATTTATGATTTATGATTTATAGTTGATTGGGTTTTCGGTCTGTTTGTGAGTCATAAGTTTATAGGTTATAAATCATAAATGATAAATCAGAAATCAAAAAATGGGATTATTTTCTTTCACACAAGAATTGGCAATGGACCTGGGGACTGCCAATACCATTATTACCTGCAACGATAAGATGGTAGTGGATGAGCCTTCCGTAATCGCTCTGGATGCTCGTTCGGAAAAGGTGCTGGCGGTAGGACGCCAGGCACGTGAGATGTACGAAAAGACCAATCCGAATATTCGTACGATCCGCCCGCTCCGCGAAGGTGTCATTGCCGACTTCTACGCTGCCGAGCAGATGATGCGTGGATTGATCAAAATGGCCAGCGGACGCAAACGCTGGTTCGCTCCTTCGCTCCGTATGGTGATCGGTATCCCGTCGGGTAGTACGGAAGTGGAAATCCGTGCCGTCCGCGACTCTGCCGAACATGCCGGTGGCCGTGAGGTCTATATGGTTTTCGAACCGATGGCTGCCGCTATCGGGGTCGGTATGGATGTGCTTGCTCCGGAAGGAAACATGATTGTAGACATAGGTGGCGGTACGACCGAGATCGCGGTGATTTCGTTGGGGGGGATCGTTTCCAACAAGTCTATCAAGATGGCGGGCGACGACTTGACGAACGATATTGTGGAATATATGCGCCGCCAGCATAATATACGCGTCAGCGAACGTATGGCGGAACGTATCAAGATCAATGTCGGCTCCGCTTTAAGTATCCTCGAAGACGCTCCTGAAGATTTTGAAGTCTGCGGTCCGAACCAGATGACGGCTCTGCCGATGAAAGTGCCTGTTTCCTACCAGGAAATCGCACATTGTTTGGACAAGTCGATTTCAAAGATTGAAGCCGCCGTTCTGAGCGCGTTGGAACAGACGCCTCCCGAATTGTATGCCGATATCGTAAAAAACGGCATTTATCTGGCCGGTGGCGGTGCTTTGCTGCGTGGTATCGACAAACGTTTGCGTGACAAGATGGGGATCGAATTCCATGTGGCGGATGATCCTTTGCATGCAGTAGCAAGAGGAACGGGGATTGCGTTGAAGAATATCGACAAGTTTAATTTCCTTATCCGGTAAATATAAGTTGAAAGTTGAGAGTTGAAAGTTGAAAGTAAACAAGTGGTGCACTTGCTGAATATTCAACTTTCAACTTTCAACTTTCAATTTACAACTGATTATGCGTAAACTCCTGGATTTTTTAGTCAGAAAGAGGCATTGGTTCTTATTCATTTTGCTAGAGATCATATCGTTGACGTTGGTTTATCGCAATAATGCATATCAACGGAACATTATGTTCAGTTCGGCAAATGTGATAACCGGACATATTACTTCTGTTTCCGGCTTTGTTACTTCCTATCTGAACCTGCGTGATATAAATCGGGAGCTTCTGGAGCGTAACGGACAGCTTGAAATGGAGTTGCTAGAGTTGCAGGACCAGTTGGAGATGATGCGGGCCGACACTGCTCTGTTCGTCGGTTTTGCATCTGACTCGACCGGACAGTTTCCGTATAGTTTTGTGATGGCGGATGTCGTGAACAACAGTGTTACGTATTTATCCAATTATATTACGGTGAATAAAGGCCGTAAGGATGGAGTGGAGCCGGACATGGGAGTTGTGTCTGAACGGGGTGTCGTGGGAATCGTGTCGACGGTTTCCGACCATTTTTCCGTTGTAATCCCTCTGTTGAATCCGAAGTTCAAACTGAGCTGCAAGGTGTTGGGGAGCAGTTATTTCGGAACGTTGAGCTGGAACGGGCGTAATGCGCGTTTTGCCAATCTGGACGAATTGCCGCGCCACGTGGAGTTTGAGAAAGGAGATACGATCGTGACGAGCGGTTATTCCGCTATTTTCCCGTCTGGGATTATTGTGGGTAAAGTCGTGAATTTCGAGAAACAGCATGATGATAACTTCTATTCACTTGAAGTGGAACTGGCTACTGATTTCCAGGCCTTGAACAATGTGCGTATCATAAAGAACTATCATCAGGCAGAGCAAAAAAATACAGAGCGGGAGGCGAAAAAGAATGATTAACAATATACTGCGGGGCTTCATTTATTTTGTGGTGCTGGTGTTGGTTCAGGTTTTGATCCTGAACAATATCCATTTCCTGCGTGTGGCTACGCCGTTCTTGTATCTTTATTTCATACTGAAAATGCCAGTGGGGAGTTCACGGATGAATGTGGTGTTTTTCTCTTTTCTGATCGGGTTGACGATCGATATCTTTTCAAATACGCCGGGAATGCATGCGTTTGCTTGTACGCTGGTCGGTTTTATCCGTCACCTGTTAATTCAGTTATTGATGGGAAAAGACTTGTCGGAAGGGATTAATCCCTCTTACAAAACGTTCGGATATGGCGGTTTTTTCCGCTATACGCTGCTTTTTGTCGTGATTCATCATGTGGCGTTGTTTTTGATTGAGTCGTTGACATTATTCGATCCGCTGTTCCTGGCGATCCGTATCGCGGCGAGTGTGGTGACGACAACCTTGTTAATTTGTACAATAGAAGCATTCAATATAGGGTCCCAGAAAAGTGGAGATTAATACGAAGTATACTCTTGAGAACAGGCGTTTCGTGATTGGTGGCGCCGTTGTTCTGCTGGTTCTCATCTTTATCATTCGTCTGTTCTTTCTGCAAGTAGTGAACAGCGACTATAAAGCGTGGGCAGACAGCAATGCGTTTCAGAAAAAGACACTGATTCCTTCCAGGGGTATCATTTATGATCGCAACGGGAAGTTGCTGGTTTATAACCAGCCTTCTTATGAAGTCATGTTGGTTATGCGTGAGATTCAACCGTTCGATACGCTCGATTTCTGCAATATCCTCGGTATTACAAAAGAGCTGTTTGTAAAACGTATAGCTGAAATTAAGAACAGGCGGTTGAATCCTGGCTATTCTTCCTATGTCCCGCAGGTGTTCATGAATCACCTCTCCGCACAGGAATGCGGTGTTTTGCAGGAAAAATTGTATAAATTTCCGGGTTTTTATATTCAGAACCGTACAATCCGGGAATATGAATATCCTTATGGAGCCCATCTGTTGGGTAATATTGGGGAGGTGAACCAGGGGGATATCGAGAAAGATCCTTATTATGTGCAGGGAGATAATGCCGGACGTTCAGGCGTGGAATTGTCTTACGAAGAGGCTTTGCGCGGCGTTAAGGGTGTGGAGATTCTGTTGCGTGATGCGCATGGACGTATAAAAGGGCGGTATGAAGAAGGCCGTCACGATGTGGCTCCTGTGTCTGGTAAGAACCTGACGCTTTCGATCGATATGGATTTGCAGGCTTTGGGTGAGAAGCTGATGCAGAACAAGAGGGGTAGTATTGTCATGATCGAGCCGGAAACCGGGGAGGTTCTGTGTCTGGTTTCTTCGCCTTCTTATGATCCGAACTTGTTGGTCGGTCGCCAGCGGGGAAAGAACCATATCATGCTGTCGAAAAATTCGGACAAGCCTTTGCTGGATCGTGCCATCATGGGGCGTTATCCACCGGGATCGACATTCAAGCCGACACAGGCGTTGACTTTCCTTCAGGAGGAGGTGATTACGACAGAAACCTTGTACACTTGTGCACATGGATATACAGGGGCCCGGAACGGCAAACCGGCCTGCCACGGCCATGCTTCTCCTCTGAATGTGACTTATGCTCTGGCTACTTCCTGCAACTCCTTTTTTTGTTGGGGGCTGCGTGATATGATCGATAGCCGTCGTCGTTATTCGAGTGTGGGAGAGGCGTTTGAAGTTTGGAAGAATTACTTGGTATCTATGGGATACGGTTATAAGTTGGGCATTGACCTGCCTGGGGAAAATAGAGGCTTTTTGCCGAATAGCGAGTATTATGATAAATATCACGGTAAACGTTGGAGTTCCAGTACCGTCATCTCTATTGCGATCGGACAGGGTGAAGTGTTGGCTACGCCATTGCAGATTTGTAATTTGGCGGCAACCATCGCTAACCGGGGATATTTTATTACTCCGCATGTCGTGAAGGAGGTGCAGGACACCCCGCTGGATTCCCTTTATACGGATAAACGGTACACGATGGTGGAACGCAAAAATTATGACATCGTAGCCGAAGGTATGCGGAATGCCGTTATAGGCGGAACTTGTCGGGGAGCGGCTATAACGGATATCGAAGTTTGCGGCAAGACTGGTACGGCTGAAAATCCGCATGGGAAAGATCACTCAGCTTTTATCGGTTTTGCTCCTTATCGGAATCCGAAGGTGGCCATCTGCGTGTATGTGGAGAATGGCGGTTTCGGTGCGACCTACGGCGTGCCGATCGGCAAATTGATGATGGAGAAGTATCTGAAAGGCGAAATCTCGGAGGAGAACAAGTTACTGGAAGAGACGATGTCGAATGCAGTTGTATCGCCAAATGTTTTATCTTTACCGAATCGTGAGTTATAGGAAGACGGAAATATGGAAGACGGTTGACTGGTTGACGATTATCCTTTATGTGGTGTTGGTCGTTGCCGGCTGGTTCAGCATCTGTGGTGCTAGTTATGAATTCGATAACGTGGGGTTATTCGACCCGTCGGGCCGTCCCGGTTCGCAGTTGATGTGGATGGGATTGTCGGTAGGGTTGATTTTTGTGCTCTTGATGCTTGAGAGTGAGTTTTTTGATGTTTTTGCCTATCTGATATATGCCGGTGTCATCGTGTTGCTGATTGCTACGATTTTTCTGGCTCCGAACATAAAAGGTTCCCATTCATGGCTTGTTTTGGGACCTGTCAGGTTGCAGCCGGCTGAGTTTGCCAAGTTTGCGACGGCACTTGCTGTCGCAAAGCTGATGAATACCTATGGTTTCAAGCTGACTGTTCCTAAAAACTTTATAGCCGTCTTGTCGCTAATATTTCTGCCGATGATTTGCATCCTGCTGCAGCAGGAGACAGGTTCGGCACTGGTCTACCTGGCTTTTTTCTTGATGTTATATCGGGAGGGGATGTCGGGATATATTCTTTTGTCGGGAGTCTGCGCGGTTGTCTTTTTTGTCACCAGCATGAAGTTCTCGGATGTGACGGTGGGAGATACAGCGGTGGGAGAGTTGCTTGTCTCTTCTCTGATCCTGTTGATCACGGTTATCCTGATACAGATAGAAAGGAAAGATACCCGTGCAATACGGGTGATATTGGGGACTGCGGGTGTTGCCTGTTTAGGAGGGTATGCCGCTTCTTTCTTTATGTCGGTCGATTATTCCCTGATATCGATCGGGTTGGTCTTGCTGGTTGCCTGTTATCTGGTTTTCCTTTCTATCCGCAACTGGGCGTGGCATTATGTGTTGATCGCAGTCTTTGTATTGGGATCACTGGCTTTTATGTATTCGGTGGATTATGTGTTTACCGATATCCTGGAACCGCATCAACAGATACGTATCAAGGTTTCATTGGGATTGGAAGATGATCCGAGCGGTGCCGGCTATAATGTGAATCAGTCGAAGATCGCGATCGGTTCGGGTGGACTTACCGGAAAAGGCTTTCTGAACGGTACGCAGACCAAACTGAAGTATGTTCCAGAGCAGGATACCGACTTTATCTTTTGTACGGTAGGTGAAGAACAAGGGTTCATCGGGGCTTCTGCGGTCTTATTGTTGTTCGGATTTCTGATCCTGCGCCTGATTGTGTTGGCGGAGCGGCAAAGTTCCACTTTCAACCGGGTGTACGGCTATAGTGTCGCTTCTATCTTTTTCTTCCATTTGGCCATTAATATAGGGATGGTGACGGGGCTTACACCTGTGATCGGCATTCCGCTGCCTTTCTTTAGCTACGGCGGTTCTTCCCTTTGGGGATTCACGATCCTGCTTTTTATCTTCCTTCGCTTGGATGCATCCAGGAGGGAACGGTAGCACGCCGAGGCTTGTGTTTGGTTGTACGAAGGTGTGTCGTTAACGGGAAAGACGGACCGAGAATCCGATTTCTTGTATTCCTTTCAGAGCATCGTCACGCATTCCCTGCCGGAAGCTGAATGTATATTGTCCGGCATGCGGGAACTTATATTGCGAATGAATGGGAAAACTGCTTTGATATAAGGAAATGCCATGTCCGTGCCATTTGCCGAATTCGTCGGCAAGCATGCATTCGATGGTGTCCCGGCGAAGCGGGCCGATTGGCTGCTCCTCACTACAGAAAAGCCATAAGTTCTGATAGGGATACAAGTTATTGTTCCTTACTTCCAGTGTCAGGTCGTAAGGAACGGATATATCTTTCACCTCGAAGGTAAAATAGTATTCCTTGTCCTTTTCCCACGTGATATTGTTGATCGCCTGATACTGGTCGTATAAGGCCGGGTTTTCGCAGGAAAAGGACAGGGAACACGTCAATGCGGCAATGATTCCTTTAAGCTTCCGGCTTTGTGTCCGGTTTGGCAGCAGGCTTAGCTTGTTGCTGAGGTTTGTCATTATTCGGTTGCTTATCGTTATTTACTCGGTTCGGACGCGGTCTGTTACGATTGTTCTCCCGGTTGTTATTATCACGGTTCCCGTTGTTGCGGTTGCGGTTTCCGTTCTTGTTTCCGTTTCCTTTGCCGTTTTTATTTTCGTTGCCGTTGTTGTTCAATTTTTCTCCGTTAGAAGGTTTGCTGCTTCCTTCGCTGACAGCGTTGGTTACGGTTTCTTTCGGTTGGTTTTCCTTGTTACCGTTTCCATTGCGTTTCTTTTTCTTCTTTTTCAAGGATGCATCGAAACGGGTAACGCTATCTTGTCCCAAAATATCCTGTGCATCGCGTTTTGGCGGTTGCGGCTTGGTATCAGCTTCGAGTGTGATGGGTTTCATGCCTTTCTTGTTCATGTTGATTACATCGAAGGCACGGTTGGCAGAGATCGTAACCAAATTGGCTGCGAACGATTTATCGGTAGAATAGGTAATTTCCCGTTTGAAGATATCCGTTTTAAAGTGATAATAGGTATTGTCTTTTGTTTCCAGCACCACTTCACGGGACGGCAAACGTTTTTGCGCTTCCACATAGGCATCCACTTCATAGTTGATGCAACATTTCAGCTTGGCGCATTGGCCGGCTAATTTCTGAGGATTCATGGAGATATCTTGATAGCGGGCGGCTCCGGTGGCTACAGATACAAAACTCGTCATCCAGCTTGAACAGCACAATTCGCGTCCACAGGGGCCTATGCCTCCGATGCGTCCGGCTTCCTGGCGGGCACCGATTTGTTTCATTTCGATGCGGACACGGAAAGCTTCGGCGAGTACTTTGATCAACTGGCGGAAGTCGACACGCTCGTCGGCAATGTAATAAAAGATCGCCTTATTGCCGTCTCCTTGGTATTCCACGTCCCCGATCTTCATATTCAGTCCCAAGTCAGCAGCGATCTGGCGAGAACGGATCATCGTGGCGTGTTCCTTGGCCTTCGCTTCTTCGTATTTCTCGATATCGGTCGGTTTGGCTTTGCGATATACCTTTTTAGGTTCGTTGCCTTCGCTGGTACGAACATTGTTCTTTTTCATCTGGAGAAGGACGAGCTTACCGGTCAGCGTCACAGTCCCGATGTCATGTCCGGGGCTAGCTTCCACTGCGACCAGATCTCCTTTTTCTAGAGGTATCTTGGAACTGTTGAGGTAATACCCTTTGCGGGTGTTTTTAAACTGTACTTCCACGTAATCGGTTGCGTTTGCCGCATCGGGCACGTCACAAAGCCAGTCATATGTGTTCAGTTTATTATTTTGTATTTTGCTGCATCCTTTTTTACCCATGCAGCAACTTCCTGTATTTAATTTGAAATCCATTTGTCTGGTATATATAATGTATTTATAGTGCGTACAATTACACAAAAGTAGTCAAAATATTTGGTTCGTAGCAAATGAAGAATGAATTATAAAGAGAAAGGGCAAAACAGAATGTTCCGTTTTGCCCTTTTTGGTATTATTTGTCCATGCTGATTTACTTGACCAGACCGTGACTTTTAAATACTTTGTGAATTGCTTCTAATGCGTAGTCGAGCTGTTCGATCGTGTGAGTCGCCATCAGTGAGAAGCGGATCAGTGTATCTTCAGGCGCAACAGCCGGAGATACGACTGGATTTACGAAAATACCGGCTTCGAACAATTCCTTTACGATCAGGAATGTCAGGTCGTTGTTACGGATAAACAAAGGAATGATCGGTGTTGAGGTATGGCCGATTTCACACCCCATATTACGGAATCCATCCAAGGCATAGTAGGTAAGTTTCCACAGGTGTTCGATGCGTTCCGGTTCGCTCAGCATAATATCGAGTGCTGCGCCGGCCGCAGCTGTAGCTGCTGGAGTATTACTTGCACTGAATATATAAGAGCGGGAGTTATGGCGGAGATAGTTGATCGTCTCTTTGTCCGAAGCGATGAAACCGCCGATGGATGCAAGCGACTTACTGAATGTACCCATAATCAGGTCTACATCGTCTGTTACTCCGAAATGATTACAGGTTCCACGACCGTGATCGCCTAGAACACCCAAACCGTGGGCTTCGTCTACCATTATGCTTGCGTTATACTTTTTGGCTAACGCAACAATTTCGGGTAATTTGGCAATGTCACCTTCCATACTGAATACACCGTCGATAACGATCAGCTTTACCTTGTCGGGTTCGCATTTCTGGAGTTGCTTTTCTAAGGACTCCATATCATTATGCTTATATTTCAGTTTGGTAGAGAAGGAAAGACGGTGTCCTTCGATGATGGATGCATGGTCTAGCTCGTCCCAAATGATATAGTCTTCACGTCCTGTCAGGCAGGATACAACACCCAAGTTTACCTGAAATCCCGTAGAATAAACAATGGCATCTTCTTTTCCGACAAATTCGGCCAGACGTTTTTCCAACTGAATGTGCAAATCCAACGTCCCGTTCAGGAAACGCGAACCGGCACAACCTGTACCATATTTCTTAATGGCATCAATTGCCGCCTCTTTTACTTTCGGGTGGTTTGTCAGGCCTAAATAGGCGTTAGAACCAAACATCAGGACCTTTTTACCGCTGATCATTACTTCTGTATCCTGATCACTTTCAATCATTCTGAAGTATGGATAAATTCCTGCGGCCATAGCCCGCTGAGGTGCATCGTACTTTGATAGTTTCTCTTGTAAAAGTTTCATATTATAATTAACAGAGAATGATTTTCTCGCTACGTTGTTATTCTAAAAGAACCCAGATCTGCTTACTACATAATATTTATGTTTCGGCAAATCCAGCTGCAAAAGTAGTAAAAAAATAACTTATAGTAGCCGAAATGCTTTAAAAGTTTTACAAAAGCATTATTTTTGTCCTCTCAAAGTAAGTAACAGCAAGAATGGAGGGACAAACAATCAATATACAGGCCATTATAAATCCGATTTCGGGTGTCGGTTCGAAAAGAAAGATTCCGAAAATGATTGAAACCGCCTTTGCGGGCGGAAATTGTTGTGTGGAAATTTCTTTTACAGAATATCCCGGACATGCCAGCGAACTGACGCGGAAAGCCCTTGATAAAGGGACCAATTGCGTGATTGCGGTCGGGGGAGACGGAACTGTGAACGAGATTGCCCGTGCCATGCTCCACTCAGGTGCGGTGCTGGGGATTATCCCGAAAGGTTCCGGCAATGGTTTGGCGCGTGAATTGCATATTCCGATGGATGTACGCCGGGCGATCGATCTGATTGTAAAGGGGCATGTCTCGACAATCGACTGTTGCAAGGCGAACGGACGTGTCTTTTTTTGTACCTGCGGAGTCGGCTTTGATGCAGCGGTCAGCCAAAAGTTTGCCGGGGAGAAACGCCGCGGTTCGCTTACCTATATAAAAAATACGGTGGAAGAATATCTGAGCTACAAACCCGAACCTTATGAACTTTTGATCGATAACCAGACGGTTAAGGAAAAGGCGTTTTTGGTGGCTTGCGGGAATGCTTCGCAGTATGGCAACAATGCGTTTATCGCTCCTCATGCCAATATCCAGGATGGCAAAATGGATATTACAATCCTTTCCCCTTTCGGTCCGCTGGACATTGCACCGTTGGCTATTCAGTTGTTTACGAAACAGATCGACCGTAACAGCAAGATCAAGACATTCAAAGGAAAAGAGGTGACTATCATCCGTCAGAATCCAGGAGTCATGCATCTGGACGGAGAGCCGATCATGGCGGACAGCCGGATCGAAATCTCCGTTCTTCCCAAATCATTGAACGTATTGACTCCGGAAACTGTTTCTTTTACGGAGGAGGTACAGAATCTGTTTGGTGAAGTAACCCGTTTTTTCGATAAGAAACTCCCTTACATCTTTAGATAAAAGTCTTTGGTCAGATTGATATATTCGTCAGTATACCGATGTCTTGCAATCTCGATGGTCAGCCGATCGGAGAAGGTGGGAGAGGTGGGTGGCTCTGATGTCAGTTCGGCCAACAGTCGTTTCGGTTGTGTATCGGGTACGGGGATGACGGAGACTTCCTTCGAAAGAAACAGATTTTGTGTTTGAATACAATCCGTAAGACGATCTTTCTGGTCGTAAGGCAGGATAAGGGCAATACGTCCTTGTGGGGCAAGCAGTTTGCGACTGTACTGCAACAAATCTTCTAATGTCAGCGTATCGGTGTGGCGGGCCGTGTTCCGTTGTAGGTTCGGGCATTTCAATGAATCGACGAAGTAAGGAGGGTTGGATACAATCAGGTCATATAGATGCGTGCTGGCTTGTGCAAAATCGACCAAGTCGGAATGAAAGACATTTATCCGTCCTGCAAAAAGGGAAGATTCTGCATTTTCTTGTGCTTGAAGACAGGCATCGGCATCTATGTCAATAGCGTCGACAACCGCCTTGCTGCGTTGTGCCAGCATCAGTGCGATCAGTCCGGTTCCTGTCCCGACGTCCAATATGCGGCTGCACGATTCCGTTCCGGCCCATGCGCCAAGCAGAACTCCGTCGGTTCCTACTTTCATCGCACATTTGTCATGACGGATGGTAAACTGTTTGAATTGGAAAAAAGGATTTGACATAGCAATTGATAATTGATAATTGACAATTGGAGTGGACTGAATAATTGTCCATTGTCATTGTCAATTGTTTTGTGCAAAAGTAGTCAGAATTGAGTTAAAAATAGTAACTTTGGCACGTTTATTGTATAAATGAAGAATTGCGGGCGATATAAGAATATTCCGCAACTATGACAAAGAATATATGAAGAAAGACAAAGTAACGATGTTTGCCGAGGAGTCGTATAACGACTTGGATGATAATATTGGTATCGTAATGCCTATCCTCACAGATTGCGATGTTGATGAAGATTTTACTGAAGGAATGGAGAAAGTGGGAGAGGAATTGCCCATTCTTCCGCTTCGGAATATGGTGCTGTTTCCGGGCGTAGCTATGCCGGTGATGATAGGCCGCCCTAAATCTATGCGCCTGATCAAGGAGGCCGCCCACAAGAAAAGTCTGATCGGAGTGGTTTGCCAGAAGGATATGAATACGGAAGATCCGAAGATAGAAGATTTGTATGCGACGGGAGTTGTGGCCGATATTGTCCGCGTGCTCGAAATGCCCGACGGAACGACAACCGTGATCCTGCAAGGTAAGAAGCGTTTCCAATTGGAAGAGCTTTCTGCTTATGATCCTTACCTGATCGGAAAGATCAAATTGCTCGAAGACGTCATGCCGGACAAGTCCGACCGTGAGTTCGAGGCGCTTGTTTCGACTATCAAGGATTTGACGATCAAGATGCTCGGAGCTGCCTCTGAACCGCCTCGCGACTTGATATTTTCAATAAAGAATAATAAAAATATTCTCTACCTAATCAATTTCTCTTGTTGCAATGTTCCCAACGGATCGTCTGAAAAACAAGATTTGTTGTTGATTGGTAACTTGAAAGACCGTGCGTACCGTCTTTTGTTCATCCTGAACCGGGAGTATCAGTTGGTGGAACTGAAAACGTCCATCCAGATGAAGACGCACGAGGATATTAACCAGCAACAGAAGGAATACTTTCTTCAGCAGCAGATCAAGACAATTCAGGAAGAGCTAGGAGGAAATATCAATGAGTTGGAAATAAGGGAATTGCGAGAGAAAGCTGCCAAGAAAAAATGGTCGTCGGCTGTAGCTGAAACGTTTGAGAAGGAGGTGCGCAAGTTGGAGCGCCTGCATCCGCAATCTCCGGATTTCTCTATCCAGACGCAATATGTGCAGGCGATTGTCAATCTGCCTTGGAACGAATACAGCAAGGATAATTTCAATCTTGCTCATGCACAGAAAGTTTTGGATCGCGATCACTACGGGTTGGAGAAGGTGAAAGAGCGCATCATCGAACATTTGGCGGTGTTGAAACTGAAAGGTGATATGAAGTCACCCATCATCTGTCTGTATGGACCTCCGGGAGTTGGTAAGACTTCGTTGGGAAAATCGGTTGCAGAAGCTTTGCACCGTAAGTATGTCCGAGTTTCGTTGGGCGGTTTGCATGATGAGGCGGAGATACGTGGCCATCGTCGTACCTACATTGGTGCGATGTCCGGACGTATCATTCAGAACCTTCAGAAGGCTGGAACCTCAAACCCTGTGTTTATCCTTGACGAGATCGACAAGGTAACGAATGATTTCAAGGGCGATCCCGCTTCTGCTTTGCTTGAGGTGTTGGATCCGGAGCAGAACAATGCATTCCATGATAATTATCTGGATATAGATTATGATTTGAGCAAAGTTATGTTTATCGCGACTGCCAATAATCTGAACACGATTTCCCAGCCGTTGTTGGACCGTATGGAGTTGATCGAGGTGAGTGGTTATATCATGGAGGAGAAGGTCGAAATCGCTGCCCGTCATTTAGTTCCGAAGCAATTGGAGATTCACGGTTTGTCGAAAGGAAAAGTGAAGTTCCCGAAAAAGACGCTGCAGGCGATCATCGAATCCTACACCCGCGAGAGCGGTGTGCGCGAATTGGATAAAAAGATTGCCAAGATCATGCGTAAGTTGGCTCGCAAGCTGGCGTCCAGCGAAGAACTCCCGGCACAGATACGTCCCGAAGATTTGCATGATTACTTGGGTGCAGTCGAATATACCCGTGATAAATATCAGGGAAATAACTATGCGGGTGTCGTAACCGGATTGGCTTGGACAGCTGTCGGCGGTGAAATCCTGTTTGTGGAATCCAGCTTGAGCAAAGGAAAGGGCTCAAAGCTTACTTTGACAGGTAACTTGGGTGACGTGATGAAAGAGTCTGCCATGTTGGCACTCGAATATATTCATTCGCATGCCGGACTGTTCGGGATCGACGAAGGTATGTTTGAAAATTGGAATGTCCATATCCATGTGCCTGAGGGGGCGATTCCGAAAGATGGTCCGAGTGCGGGTATCACGATGGTCACTTCATTGGTGTCAGCCTTTACGCAGCGTAAGGTGCGCAGTAACTTGGCTATGACCGGCGAGATTACGTTGCGTGGTAAAGTTCTTCCGGTAGGTGGTATCAAGGAAAAGATACTGGCTGCTAAACGTGCCGGAATCAAGGAACTGATCCTCTGCCAAGAGAATAAGAAAGATATCGAAGAGATTAAGCCCGATTATCTGAAAGGGCTGGCTTTCCACTATGTGGATGATATCCGCCAAGTGGTCGATTTGGCCTTGTTGAAGGAAAAGGTGGCTAATCCGTTGTTCTGAAAATAAATAGGGACATTCATTAAATATCATAAAAAAGGCCAACTAATTCATACACAAAATGTTGCGAATTAGTTGGCTTTTTTGTATCTTTA